>Ga0247809_1000076_pt1 | contig 58136 bp, 58 predicted proteins | sample UWRJL104311B1_FD_180951 | JGI IMG/M metagenome (GOLD analysis project Ga0247809, IMG submission 180951) | Plant litter microbial communities from Arlington Agricultural Research Station in Wisconsin, United States - UWRJ-L104-311B-1 | ecosystem: Environmental > Terrestrial > Plant litter >... | reverse complement strand
CGCCGAACTCGTTGTCGCCGCCGCCGAAGCTGTCGCGCTTGTCGCGGCCACGCCCGCCACGGTTCCCGCGGCCACCTTTATCGAAACCCATAAGCTCTGTTCGTCTTCCCGGTTCGCCCGCAAATTTCTCAAAACCCTTGTGCCGGACGACGAACGCAGGTTTTCCAGCGCGAAACCTTTTGCGCCTTGAGGGGACCCTTAGCGCAAAATACAAGCCGTCGCGAATAGATTCTGATCCGAGGGCGCTCGATTTGGATCGATACTGGCGCAAGTGTCGCGCGCCAGCCACGACTCGTCGCATCAACGATCGCAAAGCCTTCTTGTCGCCTGATTTGGATCGGTGACGCATATAGAGGCATTGAGCGTTCAGCTTCGGGCGGCTACGGCCGGCGCATGACAGTTCATCTCCACGAAGGCGACATTCCCGCCGACCTGTTCGCGGCCGGCGCCGCGATCGCCGTCGATACCGAGACGATGGGGCTGATCACGCCCCGCGACCGGTTGTGCCTCGTCCAGCTTTCCGATGGCGGCCCCGACGAGCACCTCGTCCGATTCGCCGCAGGTGCCGGCTACGACGCACCGAACCTGAAGGCCCTGCTGGCCGATCCGGCACGCGTGAAGCTCTATCATTTCGGCCGGTTCGATATCGCGGCGGTTCAATATTATCTCGGCGTCGTCGCGGCACCGGTATATTGCACCAAGATCGCATCGCGGCTGGTGCGGACCTACACCGATCGTCACGGCCTCAAGGAAATCGTCCGCGAACTGCTCGGCCAGGACATTTCGAAGCAGCAGCAGTCGTCGGACTGGGGCAGCCCCGAACTGTCCGAGGCGCAGAAGGATTACGCGGCGTCGGACGTGCGCTTCCTCCACCGGTTGCGGACCGAGCTCGACAAGCGGCTGATTCGCGAAGGCCGGATGGAGCTTGCGCAAGCCTGCTTCGACTTCCTGCCGACTCGTGCCGCGCTCGATATCGCCGGCTGGCCCGAAATCGACATTTTCGCACACGCTTGATGGACGTTCCGCCCCCCTCACCCGTCGCCCGTCGCGTCCGTAGCGCGCGACAGGACTGGGCCGCGCCCGGTGGCAGTCACGATCGGTTCGTGGCAATCGCCCGCGTCGGCCTGCCGACCGCGATCGGCGTGCTGGCGGCGTTCCTGGTGATGGCGCCGCTGACCGCGGGCGGCGACGTGTCGTTCCTGCTCGACAAGAACAAGGTCGACGTCGCGCAGGAGCGGATGAAGACGCAGGTGGCGCGCTATCGCGGTGAGGACACGAAGGGTCAGGCGTTCACGCTCGACGCGGCCTCGGCGATCCAGAAGAGCTCGGCCGAGCCGATCGTCGAGCTCAACCAGCTCGCCGCACAGATCCAGCTGACCGACGGCCCCGCCAACATCAAGGCGAACACCGGTCGCTACGACATGGACACCGAGAAGGTGCAGCTGTTCGGCCCGCTGAACGCCACCGCAGCGGGTGGGTACGACCTGAAGACCACCAACGCGACGATCGACATGAAGGCGCGCACGCTCGAAAGCGGCGGGGCTGCGACCGGCACCGTCCAGCAGGGCACGTTCAGCGCGAACAAGCTGCGCGCGAACCTGGAAGAGCGGACCGTGACGCTCGATGGCAATGCGCGCTTGCGGATCATCCCCAGAGGGCCGAAATAGCCGCCATGCGCGCTCCCCACATCCTTGCCGGCTTGTCTGCCCTTTTGCTCTCCACGACTGCGGTCGCGCAGCAATCACATAACTCCAACGCCCCGATCGATTTCGGCGCGGACCATATCGAATTGCAGGACAAGGCGAACCGCGCGATCCTGTCGGGCAACGTCGCGGTCAAGCAGGCCGAGATGACGCTGAACTCGGCACGGATGACGGTGGCGTATACCGGCCAGGTGATTGGCGGGAACCCGCAGGTGTCGCGGCTCGACGCGTCGGGCGGCGTGGTCGTTAAGCGTCCCGACCAGACGGCGCGAAGCCAGTATGCGATCTACGATCTCAACCGCCGCGTCATCACGATGCTCGGGGCGGTGACGCTGACGCAGGCGGGGAACACCGTGAACGGCGGGCGCCTGACGATGAACCTCGACACCGGGCGGTCGGTGATCGACGGGTCATCGGTTGCAGGCGGCAGCGCGGGCGGATCGACAGCAAGCGGTGGCACGGTTACGCAGACCGGCGGCCGCGTGACCGGTACGTTCTCGGTCCCCAAGCGCAACTGAGCGTGTGAGCATGTCGCGAGGGCTTCCTTCGAACGGCGCGCTCCTGCATGTTTCTTGCCAACTGTCTGCCGAGCGTTCGGCGGCACCATTCATGCCGAGTGTTCGGCGACTGATTATTGCGAGGGCCTGATCCCATGGACGCCACCACGCTGCCCCCGATCGAGGACGTCGCCCCGATCTCCGAGCCTCCGGTGAACAACGGGCTTCAGGTCGTCTCGATCGCGAAGTCCTACGATAAGCGCGTCGTGCTGACCGACGTGTCGGTGTCGGTTGGGCGCGGTGAAGTCGTCGGGCTGCTAGGGCCCAACGGCGCGGGCAAGACGACGTGCTTCTACTCGGTGATGGGCTTGGTGAAGCCCGACTCGGGCCGCATTATGCTCGACGGCGAGGACATCACGAAGCTGCCGATGTACCGGCGCGCGATCCTTGGTCTCGGCTATCTGCCGCAGGAGACGTCGATCTTCCGCGGGCTGACGATCGAGAAGAACATTCTGACCGTGCTGGAGCTGTCCGAGCCGGACAAGGCGGCGCGCCAGCGGAAACTCGATACGCTGCTGGAGGAGTTCGGTTTGACTCGGCTCCGTGCTGCACCGGCGATGGCGCTGTCGGGTGGCGAGCGGCGACGGGCGGAAATCGCCCGCGCGCTGGCGGCTGATCCTTCGATCATGCTGCTCGACGAGCCGTTCGCGGGCATCGATCCGATCTCGATCGCCGACATTCGCGATCTGGTGAAGGACCTCAAGCGCCGCGATATCGGCGTGTTGATCACCGACCACAACGTTCGCGAGACGCTGGAGATCGTCGATCGCGCGTACATCATCTATGACGGCCGAGTGCTGTTCTCCGGTTCGCCCGAGGAACTGGTCGCGGATGCCAATGTCCGGCGCCTGTATCTCGGCGAAGGCTTCTCGCTTTAAGGTTATGGATACGTCCCTTCCTCCGTTTGCCCTGAGCGAAGTCGAAAGGCTGCGGCGCGAGCCGGTGCTTCGACTTCGCTCAGCACGAACGGACGGGGTGGCATGAGCCTCGCCCCTCGCCTGGACATCCGCCAGTCGCAGTCGCTGGTGATGACCCCGCAGCTCCAGCAGGCGATCAAGCTGTTGGCGCTGTCGAACCTGGAGATCGAGGGGTTCATCGCCGAGGAAGTCGAGCGCAACCCGTTGCTCGAAGCCAGCGCCGCAGAAGATAACGACGCGCCCGACCGCGAACCCGTCCCCGAAGTCCGCGACGAACGCGTGGCAGCCGACGAACTCGTCGCGGGTACCGGCGCAGGTGACGAACCGACGCTTGATGTAGACTACGCCACCGAAAGCCACCAGCAGGACAGCGTCGCCGACGGCGGCAGCGGGATGGACGGCGCGCTCTCGATGACCGGCGCGAGCGCGGGCGGTGCGGGCGGCGAGGACGGCCCCGATCTCGACGCGTTCGCGGATACCAGCCTCAGCCTCGCGGATCATCTGCTCGCGCAGGCCGGCCCTGCCATCCCCCACGAAGACGAGTTCATCGCCGCGCACCTGATCGACCAGATCGACGAGGCGGGCTACCTGACCGTGTCGTTGCTCGACATCGCCAACCGGCTCGGCGTGCCGCTGGTCCGTGTCGAGGCCGTGCTGGCGACGATCCAGACGTTCGACCCGACTGGCGTCGGCGCGCGCGATCTATCTGAATGCCTCGCATTGCAGGCGAAAGAAGCGGATCGTTACGATCCGTGCATGGCGCGGTTGATCGACAACCTCGACCTGCTTGCGCGCGGCGAACTGACGCGGTTGAAGCGGATGTGCGATGTCGACGACGAGGACATGGCCGACATGATCCGCGAACTGCGCGGTTATGATCCGAAGCCGGGGTGCCGCTATGGGGGCGAGCCGGCGCAGTCGGTGACGCCGGACCTGTTCGTGGCGCGCACCAAGGCCGGCTGGGCGATCGAGATCAACGCCTCGACGCTGCCGCGCGTGCTGGTCAACCGGAGTTATTACACCGAGCTGTCGGGCGGGCAGCAGGACAAGGCGTCGAAGGCGTGGCTGTCGGACTGCCTCGCCAGCGCAAACTGGCTGGTCAAGGCGCTCGACCAGCGCCAGCGGACGATCATCAAGGTCGCCACCGAGATCGTGAAGCAGCAGGAGGCGTTCTTCCTGAAGGGCGTCGCGCATCTTCGCCCGCTGACGCTGCGCCAGGTGGCGGACGCGATCGAGATGCACGAATCGACCGTCAGCCGCGTGACGAGCAACAAATACGTGTCTTGCGCGCGCGGGCTGTACGAACTGAAATACTTCTTCACGAGCGCGATCCAGTCCGCGGACGGCGGCGAGGCGGTGTCGGCGCAGGCGGTGAAATCGGCGATTCGGGCGCTGATCGATACCGAGGGTGCGAAGATCCTATCGGATGACACGCTAGTGGAGTTACTTAACGGCAAAGGGTTCGACATCGCCCGCAGGACCGTCGCCAAGTACCGCGAAGCCTTGGGGATCGGGAGCTCCGTACAACGCCGCCGCGCCCGTACATTAGAGGGTGCCGGCTAGACTTGCCTTTCCTCGCGATGGGCCTAGCGTCGAGTTTGTCATCTCGGGGGGGCCCAGAACGATGTACGACCAAGCCACACGCGACTTAGGCGCTCCGGCAGCCGAACCAACGATATTGCAGGCGACGGAGCCCGATGGCGCGCCGCGTATCGCGGTTCTCGACATCCTCCGGGGGATCGCGATCCTGGGCATCTTGTTCATGAACATCAACGACATGGGCGGCTCGCTCTGGGCGATGTTCGGCGATTTCCGGAACCTCGGCTGGACCCAGGCCGACCAGGTCGCGTGGTGGTTGCGCGAAGTGATCGCGAACGGCACCGCGCGCTGCATGCTCGAACTGCTGTTCGGCGCGGGGATGGTGATCCTCACCGATCGCGCCGCGCTCAGCCTCGGCAAGCGAGTCGTGATGAAGCGCTATTACCTCCGCAACGTGGTGCTGCTCGGGTTCGGCATCGTCCACCTCTTCATCCTGTTGTGGCCCGGCGACATCCTCCACAGCTATGCGATCGCCGCGTTGGCCGCGTTCCTGTTCCGGCGCATGCGCCCGCGCTGGCTGATCACGATCGGTCTGGTCGCCGCCGTCGCGCAATTCGGTGGCGCAGGATATTTCGCCTATTACCAGCCGCTCCAGGAGCGATCGCAGGTCGCCGCGGTCGACGAGGCGCTCGCGGCGGGTCGACCGGTAACCGCGGACGATCGGAAACTGCTCGCCAAGGCCGCAACCGACGACGCCAAGCGCGCGAAGAGCAAGGCCGAAAGCCATGCGAAAATCGTCGCGGAGGACAAGGCGCGTACCGGCAGTTTCGCGACTTGGGCCGCGATGCAGTGGAGCGTCACGGTCACGCTCCAGTCGCAGGGGTTCGAGCTGATCGTCTTCTGGGAAGCCGTCAGCGTGATGCTGATCGGGGCCGCGCTCTACAAGCTCGGCATCCTGCAAGGCTTGCGATCGCGCGGATTCTACCTGCGCATGACGGTGATCGCCTATGCGGTCGCTATCCCGCTGCGGATCGTCGGCGCGATCGAGCAGACGCGGTTCGACGATGCGCCGAAGACGATGTGGGCAACCGTTGAAGTCGCGCGCGAGGCGATGACGTTCGGCCATGTCGGTGCGGTATGCCTGCTGCTCGGCACGGGGTTCGGTGCCAAGCTGTTACGACCTTTCATTGCCGCCGGGCGGACTGCGCTGTCGATTTACATCCTCCAGACGATCGTTTGCCTGTGGATCCTGTTCCCGCCGTTCGGCCTTGCCCTGTACGGCACGCTCGGCTGGGCCGGGCTCATGGCGACCGCGCTGGCGATCAACATCGCACTGTTGCTGCTCGCCAATGCCTATGTACGTCGGTTCGACATCGCCCCGGTGGAGTGGGCGTGGCGCTCGCTGGTGGAGGGACGCGCGCTGCCGTGGTGCAAGGCGACGTTGCCGCCTTTCTCCGGAGAATTGCGTCCGGCGTGAGACAGGAGGGCTCAGTCGTCCTCGTCCTCGAACCCCACGAGCGCCAACGCGCGCGCCTTGATCTGGCGGGTCATGCACCAGTGGACCAGCGCGTCCTCGCGGCCGTGCGTGACCCAGACCTCCTGTGGGGCGATCTCGGTGAGCGTGGCGATCAGTTCGTCCCAGTCGGCATGATCGCTGAGGATCAGCGGGAGTTCGACGTTCTTCTGGCGTGCACGGCCACGAACGCGCATCCAGCCGCTCGCCATCGCGGTGATCGGATCGGGCAGGCGGCGCGACCAGCGATCGTTGAGCGCGCCGGGCGGGCACATCACGACGTGCCCCGCCATGTCCGCCTTCTTCGCGTCCGCCACCGGGAGCAATTCGCCGAGCCTGACGCCGTGCTCCGCATACAGGTCGCAGAGACGTTGCAGCGCGCCGTGGATGTAGATCGGTGCCTCATGACCGCGCTCGCGCAGTTCGGCGATCACACGCTGCGCCTTGCCCAGCGCATAGGCGCCGACGACGACGCAGCGATCGGGATTGGCATGCAGCGCGGCAATCAGCTTGTCGATCTCGTCACCGGTGTCGGGGTGGCGGAACACCGGCAGACCGAACGTGGCTTCGGTGATGAAGACATCGCATTTGACGGGTTCGAACGGCGTACAGGTCGGGTCTGCGCGGCGTTTGTAGTCGCCCGAAACGACGATCCGCTCCCCGCGATAGTCGAGCACTATCTGCGCGGAGCCGAGCACATGGCCGGCGGGAACGAAGCCGATGTCGACTTCCCCCATCCGGATGGTCTCACCATACGCGACCGGATTGCCGGCTTGCGGACCATATCGCGCGTCCATGATCGCGAGCGTTTCCGGCGTGGCCCAGACCGCTTCGTGGCCACCGCGCGCGTGATCGGCATGGCCGTGCGTGACGAGTGCCTTGGCTGTCGGGATCGAGGGGTCGATCCAGGCGTCGATCGGCTTGACGAGAATGCCGTGCGGATGCGGTTCGAGCCAGTCGCCGAGTTTTGCCATTCCAGTACTACGCGTGAACCGGGCGTGCGGTGCCAGCATTGCCGAACGCACCGTGTCCAGTACGATGCGGGCGCTCACCGGGGGGATGTCGCATGAACGATACGATAGAAGACCCGGTCGACCGGCGAAGCGTGCCAGCACGGGTAGGCGTCGCCGCGCTCAATCTGATCTTGCCCGGACTTGGGCTGATCCGCGTCGGCGATCGGCGCGGGGCCGCGCTGACTTTCATGGCGCAGTTCGCACTCGCCGCACTTGTGACTCTCGGGTTGGGGTACCTTCCCATCTCAGGTTACGGTGTCGCGGTAGCGGCGCTGGTGCTGGTCATCGCGCTGTTCGGTGCCGTTTACGTCGTGCCGATCATACTCACATGGCGCAAGAGCAGGCTTCGCGGACCGAAACCTTGGTGGTCGCGCTGGTATGCGCTGGCGCTGATCGCCGTGGTCTTGCTCGGCCTTTGGGAACGCGTGCCGCCGATGATGCAGCATTTCTACAAGCCGTTCTACGCACCGTCCGACAGCATGGCGCCGACGATCGGCAGCGGTGACAAGTTCGTCGTCGACATGCGCTGGCGTGGGCCACCGAAACGCGGCGACGTGATCGTCTTCCAGGCGGCCGACAGCGTCCGGGTCAGTCGGATCGCGGCGATCGCGGGCGACAGGATCGCGATGCGCGCTGGCCTGCCGATCGTGAATGGCGTCGCGGTCGCGCAGCACGCAGAAGGCAGGATGATGGTCGACGACATCGAAGGCCGGCATCCTGCAACGATTCTGACGGAACGCCTGCCGGGCGAGCACTCCAGCCATCGCATACTCGACACGGATACGTCGCTGTTCGACGACGCGAGCGAGGTCACCGTCCCGCCGGGCCATGTCTTCGTGCTCGGCGACAATCGCGATCGCTCTGCAGACAGTCGCGTACCGCTCGAGCAACAGGGCGTCGGGATGGTGCCGACGACGACGATCATCGGCCGCGCTATGTACCTGTATTGGAGCAGCAATCGCGCGAAGATCGGCGATCGGCTCGACCGCTAGACGGTACGAGCCCCCGAGCTTGCTCCCGTGCTCCGAAGCGGAAGTACCTTCGGAATGCCGCCGGTTTCGGATCCCAGCGACGGGCGTCGGGTCAGCGGCGGCGGCCTATTTTAATCGTGGCGACGATCGCGTCCATCTGGGCGGCGGCTACCGCCTGGGTCGGCGCGTTGCGTGCCGGCGCTGCCGCCGCCTTGACCGCGTAGCTGACGCGATCGACCGCGTAGCAGGTGCCGTCGACGACGGTGCGCAGGTTCGTCGCGTTGACCTGTTGGCTCATGCCCGCGTCGCCGTTGGCATATACCGTCCAGCGGTGACCGCCGAGCATCCGGTTGGGCAGGCGCCGACCGCTTCCCGACTTCAGCCCCGCGGTGCCGCAGGTGGCGACGACCGCGGCGCTGCGGCTGAAACCGACCTGCACCATTTCTGTGACCTGGCCCTGACCGTCGCTTGGCTTGGCGACCTGCCAGAAGCGGACGATGCCGACGCCGCGACCGACCGGGCTGCCGTCCCAGATCTGACGCCAACCGGCGTTCATCAAAGCGCGGCCGGCGAAGTTGCGCGTCGGGGTCAGCGCCGACGGGTAGGACAGCCGGACCATGCCGCCGGCCCCGAGGAAGGACTTGGTCGCGGCGCTGGCGTTGGCGAAGGGAAGAAAAGCGAGCAGTGGCAGTGGCAGCAAGAAGCGAAAAAGCGTCACCGATCGTCTTTCATATAGAGAGGCTTGGCAGTGTGCCGGCCGTTTGCGCCGCGTCCATAGCGGTGCGGCGCAACGCCCCCATATGACGATGATGCGTGAACAGGCCGTGAGCGACCTCCCCCCTCCCTTGGAAAACTGGTTTGTCGCGAGGGGTTGGCGGCCGCGGCGGCATCAGCTCGAGATGCTCGCCGAAGGCCGCGCGGGGCATCATGCCCTGCTAGTCGCGGCGACCGGCGCGGGCAAGACGCTCGCCGGGTTCCTGCCGACGCTCGCCGAGCTGATCGAGGCCCCGACCACCGGTCTCCACACGCTCTACGTATCGCCGCTGAAGGCGCTCGCGGTCGACGTGCAGCGCAACCTGCTGACGCCGATCGACGAGATGGGCGTCGATATCCGCGTCGAGACGCGGACTGGCGACACGCCGTCGGATCGCAAGGCGCGACAGCGGATCAAACCGCCGCAGATCCTGCTGACGACCCCGGAGTCTCTGTCGCTGCTGCTGAGCTATCCCGACAGCATCACGATGTTCGAAAACCTCCGCACGATCGTCGTCGACGAGGTCCACGCGTTCGCGACCGGCAAGCGCGGCGACCTGCTCTCGCTGTGCATGGCGCGGTTGCAGACGATCTCGCCGGGGATGCGCCGCGTTGCGCTGTCGGCGACGGTCGCGGATGCGGACGGCTACCGCGCGTGGCTCGCGCCCGACGGCGACATCGACCAGGTCGCGATGATCCGCGGCGAGGCGGGCGCCGATCCCAACATCACGATCCTGCTGCCCGAGGGCCGCGTGCCATGGTCGGGGCATTCGGGCCGCTATGCCGCCGCGCAGGTGATGGCCGAGATCGAGGCGCACGAGACCTCGATCGTGTTCTGCAACACGCGCAGCCTGGCCGAACTCATCTTCCAGGATCTGTGGAAGGTGAATTCGGGCAACCTCCCGATCGGCGTCCATCACGGCAGCCTGGCCAAGGAGGCGCGTCGAAAAGTCGAAAACGCGATGGCAGAGGGGAAACTGCGCGCGCTGGTCGCGACGTCGAGCCTCGATCTGGGCGTCGACTGGGGCAACGTCGATTGCGTGATCCAGATGGGCGCGCCGAAGGGATCATCGCGGCTGTTGCAGCGGATCGGGCGCGCCAACCACCGGCTCGACGAATCGTCGCAGGCAATCGTCGTGCCGGGCAACCGCTTCGAATATCTGGAGGCGCGCGCGGCGCTCGACGCGGTCGAGGCGGGCGAACTCGATGCGGACATCTTCCGCGTCGGCGCGCTCGACGTGCTGGCGCAGCATGTGATGGCGTGTGCGTGCGCGGCGCCGTTTCGCGAGGCGGATCTGCTCGACGAGATCCGCTCTGCGCTGCCGTATTCGGCGCTGCCGACCGAGACGTTCGAGCGGGTGCTGCACTTCATCAGCGACGGGGGGTATTCGCTGAAGGCGTATGACCGGTTCAAGCGGCTGACCAAGGACGCGGACGGGACGTGGCGTGTCAGCCACCCCAAGTTCATCGGCCAGCACCGGCTGAACGCAGGCATCATCGTCGAGGCGACGATGCTCAACGTACGGTTCGGCAATGGCCGCGTGCTGGGTCGCGTCGAGGAGGCGTTCGCGGCGCAGTTGAGCCACGGCGACACCTTTTTCTTCGCGGGGTTGAGCCTTGAGGTGATGAAGATCGACCTCGAGGATCTGGTCGTGCGCGCGACGTCCAAGCCTGCGCGGATCCCGACCTATGGCGGCAGCCGGATGCCGCTGTCGACCAACCTCGCCGACCGCGTCCGCGGGTTCCTGGCGCATCCGGGCGAGTGGGCGCGCTTTCCCGACGACGTCCGCGAATGGCTGGAGATGCAGGCGTATCGATCGGTGATGCCCGAGCCGGGCCAGCTGCTGGTCGAGACGTTCCCGCGCGAGGGGCGGCATTACATGGTTGCGTATAGTTTCGAGGGGTGGAACGCGCACCAGTCGCTCGGCATGCTGATCACGCGGCGGATGGAGACGCAGGGGCTGAAACCGCTTGGCTTCGTCGCCAATGATTACGCGCTGGCGGTGTACGGGCTGGAGAAGATCGTCGATCCGGCGGCGTTGTTCTCGGCGGATATCCTCGAGCATGAGTTCGTCGAATGGGTGCAGCAATCGCATCTGCTCAAGCGCGCGTTTCGCGAGGTCGCGGTGATCGGCGGGCTGGTCGAGCGCCAGCATCCGGGCAAGCGCAAGACCGGTAAACAAGTGACGTTCTCGACCGACCTGATCTACGACGTGCTGCGCAAGTACGAGCCGACGCATCTGTTGCTGGAGGCGGCGTGGGCGGATGCGCGCGCGCGGATGACCGATGTCGGGCGGTTGGCGTCGCTGCTCGACCGTGCGGCGGCGACGATGGTGCATGTCGATCTGGAGCGCGTGACGCCGCTCGCAGTGCCGGTGCTGACGCTGATCGGGCGCGAGAAGATCTCGACGAACAGTTCGGACGACGCGCTGCTGATCGAGGCGGAAGCGATGATCGCCGACGCGATGCGGCCGGATTGAGGGGCGCCTCACCCCACCCAAACACACCACCCCGGCGGAGGCCGGGGCCCAATTGGAAAGGTGGTCGTAACGGAGCACTGCCCTCCATTAGCAACGTCCCCCAATTGGGCCCCGGCCTCCGCCGGGGTGGTACGGTTTATAGCGTCGTCCGTTCCTAACAACGACCGTTGCGTATCCACCAAATCAGGCGCAGCATTTGCAGCATGCACAGGTGGCTAGCCCCTCTACTGCTAGCCATTGCCGCCCAGGCTAGCGCTCAGGACGCAGCCTCTCCACGCCCCAATGCTGCACCTCCGCCCAGCGCAGCATCGGCAGCAGAACCCGACCCCGCCACGCTCCTGTTCGGTGACGACCAGGCCCGCATGACGGTGCCGGTCACGATCGCCGGCGCAGGACCGTTCGCGTTCGTCGTCGATACTGGCGCCCAGCGGACCGTCATCGCGCGCGAACTCGCCGCAACGCTCGGCCTCGCGCCAGGCCGCATCGTCCGCGTTACCGGCATGACCGGATCGAGCGCTATCGGCACCGTCGTCATCCCCTCGCTGAAGGTCAGCGTGATCGGCAGCGCGGCGATCGAGGCGCCGGCGATCAGCGCGATCAATCTCGGCGCGCGCGGGCTGCTCGGAATCGATGCGTTGCAGGCCCACGCGGTGGGAATCGACTTCGACACCAACACGATGACCGTCACACCCTCACGCAAACGGCAGAGCCGCGAGCGCGCGGCCCCCGACGAGATCGTCATCCGGGCGCGCAGCCTGTTCGGGCAGCTCGTCGTCACCGACGCCTATTGCAACGGCATCCGTATCCGCGTGATCCTCGACACCGGCACCTCGGTCAGCATGGCCAATGCCGCGCTCCGCCGGAAGGTGACGCGCAAGGGACTAGGCAGCGCGGGGGCGTCGCAGCCCGTGTCGCTCACCGGCGTCACCGGCGAGACCGTGATCGCCGACTATACGACGATCGACCGCGTCACGATCGGCAGCCTGACGCTAGGCGACCTGCCCGTGGCGTTCACCGCCGTCGATGCGCCGCCGTTCCGGCTGTTCGGCCTCGCCGAGCGGCCCGCGATGCTGCTCGGGATGGACGTGCTGCAACTGTTCCGCCGCGTCGACATCGATTTCGCCAACCGCGAGGTGCGGCTCACCTTGCCCCGTGAGACGGGCCGTCGTGGCGAGCTGCGCCGCTGAGGTTGCGTCCGCGTGCGTTCGCTGCAACTCTCCCGCCTGAAACGAAAAAGGGGACGACGATGCGCGCGACTGGCTGGCTACTCACGGCGGCAATCCTGACGACCCCCGTGACAACGGCGCTTTCCGCACAGGCGCAGTCGCGGCCCGACCAGAAGGCGTTCCTCGGGCTCTACAAAGAGCTGGTCGAGACCAACACGACCATCTCCTCCGGTAGCTGCACGCAAGCCGCCGCACAGATCGGCGCACGGCTGAAGACCGCGGGCTATGCGGACGCGGACATCACCTATTTCTCGGTGCCCGAGCATCCCAAGGACGGCGGGCTGGTCGCGGTGCTGAAGGGGTCGGACGCGTCGATCAAGCCGATGCTGCTGCTCGCGCATCTCGACGTGGTCGAGGCCAAGCGCGAGGACTGGGTGCGTGATCCGTTCAAGCTGATCGAGGAAGGCGGCTATTATTACGCGCGCGGTACCGTCGACGACAAGGCGCAGGCGGCGATCTGGTCCGACGCGATGATCCGCTTCAAGACGAGCGGCTACAAGCCGAAGCGGACGATCAAGCTGGCGCTCACCTGCGGCGAGGAGACCACGTTCGCGTGGAACGGCGCGCAGTATCTGGCAAAGGCGCGACCTGACCTGATCGCGGCGGAGTTCGCGCTGAACGAGGGCGGCGGCGGGCGGCTCGACGACAATGGCAAGCGCCAGTTGCTCGCGATCCAGGTCGGCGAGAAGGCGGCGCAGAACTATACGTTCCTGGCGACCAATCCCGGCGGGCACAGCTCGCAGCCGATCCCGGAGAACGCGATCTACGAGCTCGCCGACGCCGTGAAGGCGGTGCAGGGTTACGAGTTTCCGGTGAAGTTCACCGACACGACCAAAGCGTTCTTTGCGGCGAGTGCGAAGGCGATGCCGGGCGAAATGGGGGACGCGATCACGAAGCTGCTCGCTAATCCCGAGGACAAGACGGCGGACGCGATCGTCAGCCGCGACAAGGCGATGCACTCGACGCTCCGGACGACCTGCGTGGCGACGTTGCTGAGCGCGGGGCATGCGGAGAACGCCTTGCCGCAGCGCGCGACCGCGAACATCAACTGCCGGATCTTTCCGGGGGAGACGGTGGAGGGCACGCTCGCCAAGCTGAAGGAACTTGCGGGGGCGAAGGTGACGGTGGCGGCGAACCAGCCGGTGCGGCCGACCGCGATCCCGCCGACGTTGGATCCGAAGATCATGGGCCCAGTGACCAAGGTCGCGGCGAAGCACTTCCCCGGCCTGCCGATTCTCCCACTGATGTCGACCGGCGCGACGGACGGCATTTTCTTCGAGGCGATCGGTATTCCGGTTTATGGGGCTCCGGGGGTGTTCATCGACAAGGACATGGGGGGTATTCATGGGCTGAACGAGCGAATCCGGGTGGCTTCGCTGTATGATGGCCGGGATTACCTTTTTGACCTGGTAAAGGCGTTTGCTGGGTGAGCGCCACGTCCCTCGCCCCTTCGGGGAGAGGAGGGAGGAGTCTTAGGCGACGGAAGGGAGAGGGGCTTGGGGCTCGGGACGGCGCATCCCAACGCCCCTCTCCCTTCCCACGGCAAGCGCCGCGGGCCCCTTCCCTCTCCCCGGAGGGGCGAGGGAGCACGCGCTCCCCCTCTTGAAACCGTCCGCCTTACTCTCGGCTTAGACGGTGACTTGTTCGCCTAGTTCCAGCACCTTGCCGGGTGGGATCTTCAGGAAGTCGGTGGGGTCGCTGGCATTCCTTTGCAGGAACAGGAAGATTCGGTCCTGCCAGGGCGGCATGCCCTTTTCCGCGTCGGGCTTCAGCGTGTTGCGGCCGATGAAGAACGAGGTGCGCATCGGGTCGAGCCCGAGCTGTTCGGTCTTGTTGCCGACGCCGAGATCGCGGGGCACGTCGGGGGATTCCATGAAGCCGTAGGTCAGCACGACGATCGAGAAATTCTCGTCGACGCGTTCCACCTTCGCGCGCGACGCTTCGTCGACGAACGGCCGGTCGGCGGTGCGGATGCTCACGATCAGGTTGCGCTCGTGGAGCACCTTGTTGTGCTTGAGGTTATGCAGCAGCGCGCCCGGCGTCGCGTGCGGGTTGCCGGTCAGGAACACCGCGGTGCCCGAGACGCGTTCGGGCGGGCGCTTCTCCAGCGCGGAAGCAAGATCGCTGAGCGGGATGCTCTGGCGCTTCTCGAATGCGCTGACGATCTTCTTGCCGCGCACCCAAGTGAAGATGATGAGCCCGATCGCGGCGGCGATGACCAGCGGCACCCAGCCCCCCTCGATCACGCGGAGGATGTTGGCGCCGAAGAAGATCAGGTCGAGCGTCAGGAACGGCAGGATCGCCGCCAGGGCAAGCGGGCGCGACCAGTTCCAGCGGTGACGGACGACGATGTACGCGAGCAAGGTGGTGACGACCATCGTGCCGGTCACCGCGATACCGTACGCGGCGGCCATCGCCGACGACGTCTTGAACTGGATCACGAGCACCAGCACGCCGATCAGCAACAGCCAGTTGATTGCGGGGAGGTAGATCTGGCCAGCAAACACGGCTGAGGTCTGGCGGATGCGCAGGCGCGGGAGCAGGCCGAGCTGGATCGCCTGCTGCGTCAGTGAGAACGCGCCGGTGATGACCGCCTGGCTGGCGATGACCGTCGCAAAGCCGGCGAGGATGATCAGCGCCGGGCGCAGTGATTCGGGCGCCATCAGGAAGAACCAGTCCTGATTGACGAACGGCACGCCGCGCGCAGCCGCATCCTCGAGCCGCGACAAAGCGAATGCGCCCTGCCCCAGGTAATTGAGAGCGAGCGCGGGGAAGACGAGGAAGAACCAGCCGATGCGGATCGGCAGCTTGCCGAAATGGCCCATGTCCGCGGTCAGAGCCTCCGCGCCGGTCACGGTCAGGAACACCGCACCGAGCACGAACAAGCCGGTGACGCCGTGCGTGGCGAGGAACGAGATGCCGTAGGTCGGCAGGAACACGCGGACGATCGAGGGCTCGTCAGCGATATGCCAGATGCCGAGCGCACCGATCGCGACGAACCAGAGGATGCAGACCGGGCCGAACAGCTTCGATACCTGCGCCGTGCCGCGCGACTGGATCAGGAACAGCCCGATCAGGATGGCGATCGTCAGCGCGCGGACGACGCCTTCGTTGAAGATGTGCGCGGCGCTGGGGATCGTCCGCAGGCCTTCCATGGCGGACAGAACCGACAGCGCCGGGGTGATGATCGCATCGCCGTAGAACAGCGACGCGCCCGCCGCGCCGAGCACGATCGCGATCCGTGACCGCATGCCGAGCGCACGCCGGGCAAGCGCAGCGAGCGCGAGTACCCCGCCCTCGCCCTGGTTGTCGGCGCGCATCAGGAAGATGACGTATTTGACGGTGACGACGAGGAACAGCGACCAGAGCGCGAGGCTCAGCACGCCAAGGATTTCGGTCGGATCAATGCCGCCTGCGGACGTCTGGCCGAGTGCCTCGCGGAACGCGTAGAGCGGGCTGGTGCCGATATCGCCGAACACCACGCCGATCGCGCCGACGGTCAAGGCGGCGAGTGCGGGGTGCGGATGCAGATGCGCCGCTGACAGATCGCCAGGCGTTTCCGGTACAGCGGCAGTTTGGGGTGTTCCGGCGACGGACGTCATGGCGCGAAGAGCGCTCCTCCTGAGGGGACGGCGCGCTTTACGCCGATTGGGGGCATGCGCAAGCCCCACCCGGTTCGCGACGATGGCGGGTTGATTCGGTGCGGCGGGGGCGGCATGGCGGGCGGATGGTTCCCTTTTCGTTCGGCGGGCATGCGCTTCTGGCGTTGGCGCAAGGCGCGCTGTTCTGGCCGGAGCGGCGTGCGCTGCTGGTCGCCGACCTGCATTTCGAGAAGGCAAGCTGGTTCGCCAAGCGCGGCCAGATGCTGCCGCCGTATGATTCGATCGCGACGCTGGCCGATCTCACCGCGCTGGTCGCTGCGACGGGCGCGCGCGAAGTATGGTGTCTTGGCGACAGCTTCCATGACAGCGACGGGTGCGAGCGATTGCCGCAGCGCGCGCAGGACATGCTGCGGGCGATGACCGACGGGACGCGCTGGACGTGGATCACGGGCAATCACGATCCGGCGATCCTCGATCGGTGTGGCGGGGAGGTCGTGGACGAAGCGGTCGTCGATGGGCTGGTGCTGCGGCATGAGGCGGACCGGGCGGAAACGCAGCCTGAACTGTCGGGGCATTTCCATCCGAAGCTTCGGTTGCGCGTGCGGGGGAAGCAGGTGGCGCGGCGGTGTTTCGTGGCGACGGCGACGAAGATGATATTGCCGGCGTTCGGGTCGCTGACTGGCGGGCTGGACGTGGACCATCCGGAGATCGTGCGTGCGGTTGGGGTTGGGGCCGAGGCTATGGTGCCGGTGGCGGACCGGATGCTGCGGTTTCCCGTAGCAGCCTGACGTTCCTATCAGTCACCCCGGAGAGGGTGCGATGCTTCCCTGTCGAAACATAACCCCATCCCTCCTTGTTCTCCCGCGAAGGCGGGAGCCCAGTCTGGGTCCCCGCCTTCGCGGGGAAACAAGCTACTTAAGTTCAGTGATCTACTGGGGGCCCCGCTAACGGAATTCAGCTGGAAATCGTCGGAAACGCCGCGCGGAAGGCCGCCACCTTGGGCTTGTCCCACATCACCACGTACGGATGCGTCGGGTTCCGGTCGTAGAAATTCTGGTGATACGCCTCGGCCGGATAGAACGTCCCCGTCTCCAGCTTCGTCACGATCGGCCCGGAGAACGCATGCGTTGCACCTAGCTGGGCGATGTATGCGCGCGCGACCTGCGCCTGGGCGGGCGACTGGGGGAAAATCGCCGAGCGATAGCTGGTGCCACTGTCCGGACCCTGGCGGTTCAGCGTCGTCGGGTCATGCGCGATCGAGAAATACACACGGAGCAACGTTCCGTAGCTGACCACGCGGGGGTCGTAGGCGATCTTGATCGCTTCGGCATGCTTCGTCGTCTCGGCGGAGACCTGGTCGTAGGTCGCGGTCGCCTTCGTCCCGCCGGCATAGCCCGTCGTGACGGCCTTCACGCCCTTCACATGCTCGAACACCGCTTCCATCGTCCAGAAGCAGCCGCCCGCGAGGACCGCGGTCTGGATACCGGGCGCAGCGGGAAGGTCGGTCTTGACGGCGGGGATGACGACGGCGCGGGCGCCTTGCGCGGTGCCGGTGGCAATAAACGCACCGGCGATACCGACGGCGGCGAGCGTGGCGAGAAGCGGCTTTTTCATGTTTTGATACATGGGGTTGCGCTTGCGCTTCGCTAGGCCATCGTTGCAGTTATCAAGTGGGCAGTTATCGCGCGGTGGCGGAGACGCTGTGCTCGAAATGGCTGGCGAAGGTCTGGCGGGCTTCGGCGGGCTGGAGCGCGAGCAAGCCGATGGCGCCGAGGACGAAACCGCCGCTGAACTGCCAAAAGAAACTCGACTTTACGATGCTGCGCATGATGCGATCCCAATGAAACCCGGTGATGGCGCCGACCGGATAGGTCAGCGTCAGTTACGGACCGGCATGTCGTAGAGATGCCGGTCAACCACAATGTCGTTTTTAGAAACTCTCGATTAACGCGCCGTGGCCGATGCGTTCATCGTGCAGCAGGCATCGCCCGGCAGGGTTGCCGGACGATGTCGCCGCGTGTCTCGAATGTTGCCGGCGTTATTTCAGTGCGGCGCAGGCCGTCTGGATACGCGTGCAGGCCTCGCGGAGCAGCGCATCGGACGTCGCATAACTGATCCGGAACGCCGGCGAGAGACCAAACGCGGCGCCCTGCACCACCGCCACCTTGGCGTCGTCGAGCAGATAGCCGACCATCGCCTCGTCGGTGTCGATCAGGCGACCGTTCGGCGTCGTCTTGCCGATCAGCTCGGCGAACGACGGGTAGACGTAGAACGCACCCTCCGGCGTCGGGCAGTGCATGCCGTCGATGGCGTTGAGCATCGACACGACGAGGTCGCGACGGCCCTGGAACGCGGTGTTGCGCTCGGCGAGGAATGACTGGTCGCCGTTCAGGGCAGCGACAGCGGCGGCCTGCGCGATCGAGCACGGGTTCGAGGTCGACTGCGACTGGAGCTTGGCCATCGCCTTGATCAGCCACGACGCGCCGGCGCCGTAGCCGATGCGCCAGCCGGTCATCGCATAGGCCTTCGAGCAGCCATTGACGGTTAGCGTGCGCTCGAACAGCTCGGGGCATGCCTCGGCGATCGTCGCGAACTTGAAGCCGTCATAGACGATGTGCTCGTACATATCGTCGGCGAAGATCCACACGTGCGGATGCCGCGCGAGCACCGCGCCGAGCGCCTTCAGCTCGTCGATCGTGTAGCCGGCCCCCGTCGGGTTCGACGGCGAGTTGAGGATGACCCACTTGGTTTTCGAGGTGATCGCGGCATCGAGTGCGGCGGGATCGAGCTTGTAGCCGACCTCGGGGCCCGCCTTGACGATCACCGGCACGCCGCCCGCGAACTGCACGACGTCGGGATAGCTGACCCAGTACGGCGCGGGGATGACGACCTCGTCGCCCGGATCGATCGTCGCTACCATCGCGTTGAACAGGGTGTGCTTGCCGCCGACGTTCACGCTGATCTGATCGGTGGTGTAGGTCAGGTTGTTGTCGCGCGCGAACTTGGCGACGATCGCCTGCTTCAGCTCGATCGTGCCGTCGACGTTGGTGTACTTGGTCTTGCCGTCGCGGATCGCCTGGATCGCGGCTTCCTTTACGAAGTCCGGCGTGTCGAAATCGGGTTCGCCCGCACCCAGGCCGATCACGTCAACGCCTGCGCGCTTCAGTTCGAGAACGCGCGAGGTGATCGCGAGCGTCGGCGAGGGGCTGATGCGGCCGAGCGCGGCGGATGCGTGCATGGTGTAACCTTTGCGGTTGTCCGCGAGCGTCGCCGCGGAATTCGCGGGCGCTATACGCGCCGATCGGTCGAATTCGCAACCGTAACGATCGCCGGAATCAGGCTGCGGACTGCATTTCCGATGAAGAATCCGGCGATCAGGTCGGCTCGGGTCAGCGGGGCTTCGGTTGCGCGGCCCGATTCGAGCAGGTCGGCGCGGAGAATGCCGGGGAGCAGGCCGTGCCGTAGCGGCGGTGTGACGAGGCCTTCGCCACGTTGGACGAACAACGAGGTGAAGCTGCCTTCGGTGAGGAAGCCTTCCGCGTCCTCGAACACCACCTCGAACGTCCCCGCGGCTTTCCGCGCGTCGTCATAGAAGGCGCGGGCGCTCGTCTTGTGGCGGAGGCGGAAGTCGGTCGCGGCGACCGGCAGCGGGACGATCGCAACGGTCGCTTGAGCAGGCGAGTGCGGGAGCGGTGCCGCCTCGATCGCGATCGCGCCCGATGGGCTGAGCAGCAGGCGGATGCGGCGGGGTCCGCGCAACCGGAAGGTGGCGGCCTGAAGTTCGTTGCGCGCGGTGTGGCGGTCGAAGGTGAAGCCCAAGACCTCTGCGCTCGCCTTCATCCGCGCAAGATGCGCTTCGAGGCGGGGCAGGCCCTCGTCGGGATCGAACGCCATCGTCTCGATCAGGTCGAAGCGGCGCTGGCCTGCGGTGACGAATGCGCCCTTGGCATGGCACTCGTCCCATTCGGCGTCGCCCACGCTGTCCGCGACGATGCCCGAGCCGAGACTCATCGTCGCCGCGCCGTCTTCGATCGCGATCGTGCGGATCGCGACGTTGAAGATCGCATCGCCGTTCGCATCGAAGCGGCCGATCGCGCCGGTGTAGATGCCGCGGACGCGCGCGTGCTCGACTTCGGCGATGACTTCCATCGCGCGCTGTTTCGGGGCGCCGGTGATCGATCCGCAGGGGAACAGCGCGGTCAGGACGTCGACCGCGTCGCAGTCTGGTTTCAGGGTTGCAGTGACGGTCGAGGTCATCTGGTGGACGGTCGGATAGGTCTCGACGGTGAACAGGGCGGGGACCGCGACCTGGGTAGCGACGCGCGACAGGTCGTTGCGCATCAGGTCGACGATCATGAGGTTTTCGGCGCGCTGCTTCGGGTCGGCGGCGAGCGTTTCGGCGAGCGCGCGATCGATGTCGGGCGTCTCGCCTCGCGGTGCGGTGCCCTTCATCGGGCGGCAGGTGAGCGTGTCGCCGTCGAGCGCAAAGAAGAGTTCGGGGGAGAGCGACAGGAAGCGTGTCTCGCCGGTGTCGATCAGCGCGCCGTAGCCCGCCTTCGCCTGACTACGCAGCCGGGCGTAGAGCGCGAGCGGGTCGCCGACGAACGGGACGGTGGCGGCGAAGGTGAGGTTGGCCTGGTAGATGTCGCCCGCCGCGATCAGGTCGAGCACGCGCGACAGGCTGGCGTCGTAGGTGTCGCGGTCGATCAGCGGCTGGGGCGCACCGGTCCAGGCGCCGGCGGGGTCGGGGAGCAACGCGGCGACGTCTTCGGGTGCTATCGTCTGGTACTCGGCGAACAGGCCGAACCAGAGCAGCGGGCCTTTGATGCGGACGTCGACGGGCCTCGACGCGAGTGCGGCGCCGGCTTCGTAGGTCAGGTAGCCGGCGGCGTGCAGCCCTTCCTTGCGGGCGTCGCGGAGTGCGTCGAGCGCGGGGCGGGCCTCGGAGAGCGTGTCGGCGCGGATGATCCGGACGGGATCGCGGTACAATCGTGCAGGGGCCCCCCCCTCGCGGGCGTCATCGAGCAAAACGAAGGGCGCGGTCCACATCGTCGCGACTGTTGCACGGAGCGCGAGGCAAACCGCAAGCGGCGATTGCTCCCACGGGCGCGCTATCCTATTTCGAGGGCATGACAAATCCTCCCCTCCGCGCTGCGCCCCCGCTCCGTGCTGCCATCGTGCCCGTCACGCCGATCCAGCAGAACTGCACGCTGTAAAGGGTGAGTAAGAGCGTACGGGCGGAAACCGACGCCTCTTATCTAAATACGCTCATGAGATACCGTGAAATCATCGAGGCGACCACGGCCGAGCAGGCCCAAAAGGCCGCACAGAAACGCGCCAAGGCGGAGCAAAAGTTCACCGACGCGCAGCGCAAGAAATCGGACGCGGCGCAGCGGTATCAAGCGCAGCTTCGCAACGCGAACGACGCCCAAAAGGATGCGCAAGCCAAAATGCGCGCGGCATGATGTTCGCCAATATGGCAGCGTTGGTCGGTTGCGTGGTATAACATGCTCATGGCCTCGAACCTGCCCGACCATACCGACACAATCTGCCAAAGCCGCTGGAAAGCGGCCATGATGGACTGGCTCGACGACTTTCGTTTCACGCACGCGATCACGCTTGTGTGGAACCGGAGCGTCGGACTGGATCGAGCGCGCGCAGACCTGCGCAATCTGATGAACCGCGTGGATCGCAACCTCATCAGTTCGACTTTCCACAAGGTGCCGTCGCAATATCGAACCACCGCGATGTTTTCCTTCGAGGGGCATCGACACGACCATGTTCATGTCCACTCGCTGTGGAAGGCTCCGCCGGGGAAGTGGTGCGCGCTGGGCAAAATGTTTCCACGGAATCGCGGCGGCGTATGGAACGAGGTAGTCGGCAGCGGCTCTTACGCTGTCGAGGCATGTAGCTGGCACGGAGGCAATGCGGAGATCACTGGCTACGCCTTAAAACAACAGCACCGGTCCTCTGATCCGGGGCTCATGGTCTGGGCGGACGAGTTTCATCCCGTCCGCTGACCCCACCTCGAAACGACCGGATGCTGTGTCCAGTGGCGGTCAGATCAAGGTGGACATCATCGAAAAAGACCAGCGGACCGTCGTCTCGAACGGGCCGCAAAGTGGAGTATTACCTATCGCTCAAGCGTATATCGAAGTGATATCCGACAAAGAAATAGAGCCATCGCGGAAGTAGTTGTAGTTAATCACCATAGACCCCGCACCAGACGCCGCCAAACACAGGTCCAAGTCATCACTGATAATAACCGCGCCAGATTCGGCGGCAATCATAAGCACGCAGTCAGTGATACCAAGCCGGCTATACTGTGGGTGGTTAACAACCTCCAGCGCTGCAACACCACTTTCTTCAACCCCTTCGACAAAGCGGCCCAAGGCTTGACTAACGGCGGACCGAAGTGGCTCGGCAGAGTGCCTCAAAAGATTGGAGGTTTCCGTCAAAATGTGCGGCGTTGTTATTATATTTGGAAATAACGAAAGCACCTTCACCAAGTGATCGAAATCTAACTCGGTGAACACGCGAAGCCTTTTGTGGCCTTTGATTAGATTCTTGCCTACGCTTCCGACTACAAGAAGGCAAAGCAAGTTCGTATCAATAAGCGCATTTCTCACAGCGCCGTGCGAATGCTATCTATCATCCGATTTCTGACACCAACAACTCGCTCATTAAAATCGTCAATCTCTACAATCTTATAGGTTCTCTTTTCAGCCTGCGGCAAAAGGGCATTTTGAACAACCGGCCTATCCCAAGGTCTGGAGAATCCGATGGTCACAGACCACAAAGACTTATCGCCATCAAACTGAACCTCCTCCAGACCAACATTGAAAGCTCCTTCCGGACCAAATATATCGGCAATATACGATTTAGCGACGGTAATCGCTTCTTTGACTTCCACACCATTACTCCAGTTGACCCGCTCCCGCGAATCAAACAGGGTTTTTTGACGCCGCGCAATACCGCTTAACTGTCGGCTCTGAAATGTTGAAATGGCGAGCCGTCACGCTGATGCTCGCGGAGTTAGCGCTCCGCCATGCGACCACATCGTCGCTCGATGCGGCCTTCGGACGCCCCAAGGACGGCTTGCCGCGATGCGTCATGCCGGTGGTGCGGAGCGCCTCGCGAGCGGCGGCACGACCGCTATCGCACCGCTCCTTGATCCGTTGGCGTTCCATGTCGGCCACCTGTGCCAGCACGGCGAGGATAAGTTCGCCCGCACCGCGCCCGATCTGCCCAAGTCCCCGCACCTCGACCACTACGCCCTTATCCAGCAGCGCGCGCACGGTGGCCTGAACATCAAGCGCGTCGCGACCAAGCCGGTCAACGGCGTAGACGCAGACCACATCACCATCGCGGACGAAGCCGAGCAGTTGAGAGAAGGCCGGCCGATCCCCCGCCAGCACCGCACCCGAGATACCCTCGTCGATGAACTCACGCGCGAAGCCACCGCCAAGCGCCGACCGCTGCGACTCCACCGACTGGTCGGAAGTAGACGAGCGATAGTAGGCAATGCGGTTCATGTGCGGCCCCGGACCAGATCGAAAGTTATGGGCACATTATGATACGGGTTCATAACCCTGTCAACATACCTTTTGATCCACCTAAACACCGCTGTTGACTCGTAGCTCGAAAGCTACAAGTTTTGATCTCATATTTTCGCTGACCACTCTTGTGGGCAGTTTGCCCGCCTCATAGTGTTCGAGCATGATTGTATTTCACTTTACAGCGAGTGCCCCAATGACAGGTCAGCACTGGTGGTCAGCAATCGACGCCGGAGATTGGCTTGGGGCTGTCGTGAACGGTGTGAGTATTATCTTTGCCATCCTCATAGCTATTCATTTCACGCCCAAGCTAAATGACAAAAAAGCGCATCGTGACGCGCAAGAGCGCCTGCTCCGCGTGCTTATCAACAGTTGGCAGATGCCCGCAAATGCAGACTACCAATCTTCCATCGCACTGATCCCACTCGATTTCAAAGGCTGCCCCAAGGTTTTAGCCGCGAGGGATGAACTACTTTTGGCCGTCAACAAACCGGCCTCCGCCGATCAATCGGAGATTGCAAAATCATTTGAGATCACGCGAGATAAACAGGCGCTGTTGATCGCCGCCGTAGCCAATGAAGTTGGTTTTGATATTACTGCCGAAAGTCTATTAGCTGGGGCCTATGTCACAAAAGGCTTTATAGATAGAGAGACAATGTTGATCGATGCTATGACTGCTTGGCCGAGAATCGCTACAGCGCTTGAGCGTAGCAACGAGATGTTTTCTCCGCCTCAAGATGAAGCGTCCGCCGCTGCCGGCAATACTAAAGGGTAGGCGTGGCATTCGGTAGGCTGACGAAATCTCTCCAGCGCTACCAGCCCCGAGTATCGCGTCACCAACCGCTTCGGCTCGTTCACAAACAGCATGCGAGCGATGCGATCATGAACTCTGGACGATACGCTCGTTCACCGTCCAGTTCGCTTCGCCTCGTTCGTAAACCTTGGCGAATCGGCAAGTCACGGCACGAACAAGGCTGACGACATTTTTGTCCTGATGTTCCGCAAGCTCATCTTCCTTGAGCGTAAGCGTAGCCTCCCCGTCGATCACCATGCCGCTCAAATCAATCTTGATCGTGATGATGCCGCCGATCAACCGCAGCGTGGTGACGCCAGCCGCGCTGAAGCTGACGCTCTGGATGACGGTGTTGAACGCCTGAAGAACCTTGCGACGGAGATCAATCTCGTCAGCAAGGCGGCCTCGCATGTCTTTCAGCCGGGCAATGTGCTCGGCGGCGGTGGCTCGACCCATAGCGGCTTCCCGCTGGCCCTTGAGCGCCAGAAGGTGCTCCGCGACAGCTTTCGCCTCGGCCTCGGCGGCAAACGCCATCTCCGCCGCCATCGCTGAACCTTTCGCCGCGAGGTTTAGAAGACCCTTGGCCCTCTCCGAGGCGACGAGGTGGTCGGTTTCGCGCTCGGCGATAACCGCGTTGACCCGCGTGACCTCGCTCTTGTTCGCGAAGGCATCGTCGTCAAGCGCGAGGTGTAGGAACTCGTCGAGCACGGTCGATTCGAGCGCGCGATACGGAAAGGCAACCGCGTTGTCGCAAAGCCCCCGGTCGCGTCCGCTACACATCAGGTATCCGCCACTGCTCGATCCAGCGACGCGCATCGACCGACCGCACGACTCGCAGCGACAAAGGCCCGACAGCAAGTTCGCGATGCGCTTGCTCTTGCCTCCCCCATGCGTCGCCAGCCGTGCCGCAGCAGCGTCCCTGACCCGCTTGTAGAGATCGTGCGCAATGATCGGCGGATAGACCTTGATCGGTGCTCCGTCAGCCACCCACTTCCCGTCTTCCTTCCGGCGAGGCTGGTGGTAGCCGATGACCTCCATGCCCGACAGGATCAGATCAACCCGCGACTGATACCACGGCTGGCCGGTGTCGAACATGGGCACCCCCTGTTCGTTCAGCAGCCGTGTGATGGTGTGAGCGCCATGCCCCGTCTCGTCGGCAATCTCCCAGATGCGGCGCGCATGGGCCGCAAAGCCGGGGATGATGTCATTGTCGTCACCGATGCGGTTGATCCATGCGGGGCCTGCACCGGGGATGGCCGTCCCGTCTTTCGCCTTCTGACGGCGGATCGCCCACGACGACGCGGCGCGCTCGCTGCGCTTCTTACCCTCCTTGTTGGCAAGGTCAGCCTTGACCGCGAGGACAATGACCTGTTCCAGCGTGACTGGCTGGTAAGCGGTCAGATGATCTCCGTCGCAGGTATGGATCGAAACGCCTGCACGCGTGACGCGGCGAACAAGGTCGAGAACCGCGTCGTGTCCTTGGCGAGAGAGGCGATCAATGTTCTCTACCTGAAGCACCCAGCCGATGAGAAGCCCGGCGTCGATCTCGTCGAGCAACTCGCCAAGCTTGCCTCGCTCGATATGATGCCCATGGAACGCCGAACGCCCGTCGTCGAAGATTTCTCGCTGGCACGCATAGTCGTGTCGCGCAGCTTCCTCCCGCATCTTGGCGAACTGGCGAGCCTTGCTGCTACCTTTGCCTTGTGAGGGGTCGCTCCAACGAGCATATTGGACCGAGAAAACCGTTTCGTTCATTCCATCAGTTCTATCAGACCGAGGTTCCAGTGCGCGATATTGCCGTGACGCCGTTGAAGGCCGTCATTATCCCGGTGACGGTATTAACCCAAAACTGCACCATCATCTGGTGCACCGCGACGATGAAGGCGGCGGTGATCGATCCAGGCGGCGACCTGCCGCGGATCATGGCGGCGGTCGAACAGGCGGGCGTGACCGTCGAGAAGATCCTGCTGACGCATGGCCATATCGATCACGCGGGGGGTGCGAAGCGGCTGTCGAACGATCTCGGCGTGCCGATCGAGGGGCCGCACGAGGCGGATCGGTTCTGGTTGCAGCGGCTCGATCAGGATGGGCCGAAATACGGGATTTCGGGCGTGAATTTCGAGCCCGACCGGTGGCTGGTCGAGGGCGACACGGTGTCGATCGGGGATCTGGTGCTCGATGTGTACGAGACGCCGGGGCATACCGAGGGGCATGTGATCTTCCACCACGCGCCGTCGAAGTTCGCGCAGGTGGGGGATGTGTTGTTCCAGGGGTCGGTCGGGCGATCGGACATGCCTGGGGGGAATCATCAGGTGCTGGTGAGGTCGATCGTCGAGAAGCTTTGGCCGCTGGGGAGCGATACGAGCTTTATTCCGGGACATGGACCGGCGAGCACGTTCGCACATGAGCGGGCGACGAATATGTTCGTTAGTGACCGGGCGCTGGCAGGGTAGCGTCCGCTTGCAACCCCAGCTGTTCCCCCGCGGAGGCGGGGCCCAGACTTAACCAAGGGCGGTACGCTTGGCCCCTGGACCCCCGCCTTCGCGGGGGAACAAGAAACAGAAGCACCACCATTCAACGGCCCCACCCCGGCGAAGGCCGGGGCCCAGTTGGGGGACGAAGATTAGCTGGCGTCGCGCTCCGTTATTGCCACCTTTCCAACTGGGCCCCGGCCTTCGCCGGGGTGGTTGCCCGCGTAGAGGATGGGCTTACTTGCGCTCCCCTGCCGTCTCGACCCGCACCGACTTGAATTCCGACCCATCGCGCCATTCCGGCCACAACCGGCTGTTCGCCAGCTTCGTGCCGATCGTCTTGAACAGGTCCACGTCCTGCGCCGCGCCGCGCAGATCCCAGTCCACACCCCACGCGTCACACGTCTGGTGATAGCATTTCATATAGCCGTCGAGCCACGCCTGCCCCGCGGTCCGGCCGCCCTTGACCAGATCGGGTGCGCCGCTGATCGCCATCAGCAGCAGCGTCGGCACGCCGCGCCGCGCGACCGAGAAATGGTCGGCGCGGTAGAAGAGCCCGCGTTCGGGGAGCGCTTCGGGGGTTACGACGCGGCCTTGCGCCTTGGCGGCATCGCCGAGCATGTCCTCGAGGCTGTTCTGGCCCGCCCCGACCAGCATGACGTCCTTCGCGGGGCCAGCCGTCTGGAGGATGTCGAGCGTCAGGTTGGCGACCGTCTTGGCGGCCGGATAGACCGGGTTCACCGCATAGGTTTCCGAGCCCAGCAACCCGCGCTCCTCGCCGCTCCACAGCGCGAAGACGAAACTGCGATCGGTCCGCGGTGCCTTGGCGAAGTTGCGCGCGAGTTCGAGGACGCCCGCCACGCCGAGACCGTCGTCGTTCGCGCCGGGGCGGATCGTGCGGCCCTGCGCATCGGGCGCGCCGATGCCGTAGGCGTCCCAGTGCGCGCCGAACATCACGATTTCGTCCGCGTGCCCGGTGCCGGGAAGCTTCGCGAGCACGTTCTGGCTTACGGCGGTGTCGTGCTTGACCGGCAGGTCGGTGGTGAACGCCTGCTTCAGCGCGACCGGGCGGAAGTCGCTCCGCCGCGCCGCTTTCCGTAACGCCGCCAGGTCGAGGCCCGAGGCCGCGAACAACCGGGTCGCCGCACCACCTTCGAGCCAGCCCTGTAGCATCACCCGCGACTCAGGGTCTTTCCTGACGATGTCGTAATTCTCGCCAGCTGGCGCCGTCACCGTGTTCCAGCCGTAACCCGCGCCCGCCGTGTCGTGGACGATCAGCGCGCCGACCGCGCCACGCCGCGCGGCCTCCTCGTATTTGTACGTCCAGCGGCCGTAATAGGTCATCCGGCGGTCGCCGAACTTGCCCTTCGCATCGTCGCCGGCGACCGCCTCGAAATCGGGATCGTTGACGAGGAACACCGCCACCTTGCCCTTGAGGTCGAGGCCCTTGAAGTCGTCCCAGCCGCGCTCGGGCGCGCTGACGCCGTAGCCGACGAACACCATCGGCGCGTTGGCGATGGCGACGCGGTCGACGCCGCGGACCGTGCTGAGATAGACATCACGCCCCTGCACTAGCGCGGTATCGCCGGCGCGGACGGTGCCCGAGCCCATCCGGGTGTGGACGAGCGGCACCGGCTGCGTCCAGCTGCCGTTCGGGCCGCCGGGTTGCGCCTTCATCGCCTTGAACTGCGCGATCAGCCAGGCGATCGTCTTGGTCTCGCCCGGTGTCCCCGGCGCACGACCCTCGAACGAGTCGGAGGCAAGCGTCTTCACGTCGGCAGACAACCGCTCTGGCGATACCTGCGCGACGGCCGGTGAGGCAGCCAGCAACGTGGCGGCACCCCATAAACGAAGCGCGCTCATGCCCGGCCACCCGACGGCACGACCTGGAAGGTCTTGGCAGCGGGCACGCTGTTCGCCTGATACGCGATCGTCAGTGCCCAGCCGGCGAGCACCGCCATCAGCGCCCAGGTCGCCAGCGCGCCCCCTGCCCGCGGCACGCTCGACGTCGTCCGGTCCATCCCAAACGCGTGGGCGATTCGCGCGATCACGAACACCGCGCCGGCGATCCACAGCCACAGCGTCGATCCGCCGGCGAGCTCGATCAGCCCGATCAGGATCAGGATGAACGGCGCGTATTCGGTGAAGTTGGCGTGCGCGCGCATCCGCGCCTGCAGGCGCTGGTTGCCGTCGTCGCCGATCAGCACGCTTTCCTTCACGCGCATCGGCACGATTCGGAAGGCGAGCCACAGGTTGACGACGGCGGCAGCCGCGGCGATCGTCAGCGTTACGGGTAATATCACGGCGTTGCCCCTCGAATATCAGGTCTTTTGTCAGCCGCATGCCCTGCCACTCGACACCAAGGGTTGCAACGTGGGGGGCGGAAGCTTGCAACGCGGGGTGAAATCGCTATAGCGCCACGCTTCGCGAGCGTCAGGCCGCATGGGTTGCTTCAGGCGGCCGGCATTCTTGTCGGTTGCCTGTGTCCCGTGTCCGGACGTACTCGGAGCCCCGACCTTTAGATTGAACAAGGTGCCGAAATGGCCGTCCCCAAAAGAAAAACCTCGCCCTCCAAGCGCGGCATGCGCCGTGGCCACGACTCGCTCACGATCGCGTCGTTCCAGGAATGCCCCAACTGTGGCGAACTGAAGCGTCCCCACAACCTTTGCGGTTCGTGCGGTCACTATAACGGTCGCGAAATCCTCTCGATCGAGGGCTGAGGCTTCCGTCCGGAACCTCTAACTTGAACGAAGGATAAGCGATGCCCGACAGCGGCTGGATCGCGGTCGATGCGATGGGTGGCGATGACGGGCTGGCAGTGATGCTCGCCGGTGTCGCACGCGCGCGTCATCAATTCGAGGGCATGCGCTTCCTGCTGGTCGGCGACGAAGCTGCGATTCGCGAAGGGCTGAAGGCTCATCCGAACCTGTCGCAGCATTCGGAGATCGTCCACGCGCCGGAAGTCGTCGGGTCGAGCGACAAGCCGACTCAGGCGATTCGTCGCGCCAAGAAGACCTCGATGGGCATCGCGATCGACCTGGTGAAACAGGGTCGCGCCGCCGCTGCGGTGTCGTCGGGCAATACCGGCGCGCTGATGGCGATGGCGAAGCTGTCGCTGCGGATGCTGCCCGGGATCGACCGGCCGGCGCTTGCGGCGCGTCTGCCGACGCTTGGCGACACCGACATGGTGATGCTCGACCTCGGTGCGAACACCGAGTGCGACGCGCGCAACCTCGTCCAGTTCGCGATCATGGGCGCTGCCTATGCGCGTACCGCGCTCGACATCCCGCATCCCCGCGTCGCGCTGCTGAATATCGGCAGCGAGGACATGAAGGGTACGGATGAGATTCGCGATGCGGCGGCGCAACTGCGCGCGACGCCGGCCGTCGACATGCAGTTCAACGGCTTCATCGAAGGCGACCGGCTGTCGCGTGGCGAAGTCGACGTCGTCGTGTGCGACGGATTCTCCGGCAACATCGCGCTGAAGACCGCCGAGGGCACCGCGCGATTCGTCGCCGACCTGCTCAAGCGTGCGTTCCGCAGCTCGGTCCGGTCGAAGCTCGGCTTCCTGATCTCGCGGCCGGCGACCGAGTTGCTGCGCGATCACCTCGATCCCAACAATCACAACGGCGCGGTCTTTCTCGGGCTCAACGGCATCGTCGTGAAAAGCCACGGCGGCGCCACCGAGCGCGGCGTGGCGACGGCGATCGGCAATGCCGCGAAGATGGTGCGCAACGATCTGGTCCGGCGCATTGCGGACGATCTCGGCAGCGTGGAGAAGGCGGCATGATCCGTTCGGTCGTCATCGGCACCGGCTCCGCCCTGCCCGCGCGTCGCGTCTCGAACGCCGAGCTCGCTGAACAGGTCGACACCAGTGACGAGTGGATCGTCGAACGCACCGGCATCCGCTTCCGTCACATCGCCGGCGAAGGCGAGACGACCGCGACACTGGCCGCCGACGCATGCCGCGCGGCTTTGACGGCGGCTGGGATCGGATCCGACAGCATCGACCTGATCGTGCTCGCCACCGCGACCCCCGACCAGACCTTCCCCGCCAGCGCCACCAAGGTGCAGGCGATGCTCGGCATCAACGATTGCGTCGCGTTCGACGTGGCGGCGGTCTGCTCGGGCTTCCTGTACGCGGTCCAGGTCGTCGACAGCATGATCCGCAGCGGTGTCGCCAAGCGCGCGCTGGTGATCGGCGCCGAGACGTTCAGCCGCATCCTCGACTGGGAAGACCGGACGACGTGCGTGCTATTCGGCGACGGCGCCGGCGCGATCGTGCTGGAGGCGCAGGAGACCGCGGACGAAGGCGGTCGCGGGATCCTGACGACCAAGCTGCACGCGGACGGCCGTCACAACGAGCTTCTCTATGTCGACGGCGGCGTCTCGACGACCGGCACCGTCGGCAAGCTGCGCATGAAGGGCCGCGAGGTCTTCCGCCACGCGGTCACCAACCTGGCTTCGGTGATGACCGAGTCGCTGGCGATGGCTGGCTTGTCTTCGGACCAGGTCGACTGGGTCGTGCCGCACCAGGCGAACGCCCGCATCCTCGACGCGACCGCGCGCAAACTGGGTCTCGCGGCGGGGAAGGTGGTGGTCACCGTAGACCAGCATGCCAACACCTCGGCAGCCTCCGTGCCGCTCGCGCTCGACGTCGCGGTGCGCGATGGACGTATCCGACAAGGCCAGATCGTCGTGCTCGAGGCGATGGGCGGCGGGTTCACCTGGGGCGCGGCGGTTATCCGCTTCTAATTTCGTAGAAAGAGATCGATTCACTTGTAGAACAAAAGTTCTTCCGGTCGCGATCCTGCTTGTGTAGAGAAGCGCCGAGACTGGGAGCTTGCGAATGACGATGACCGGTACATTGACGCGCGCCGATCTGGCCGAGTCCCTCCACCGCGAGGTAGGATTGTCGCGTGCGGATTCCTCGAAGATCGTGGAACAGATCCTTTCCGAGATGTGCGGCGCGCTGTCCGAAGGCGAGAACGTCAAGATCTCTGGGTTCGGCACGTTCGTGCTCCGCGACAAGGGCGAGCGGGTCGGCCGTAATCCAAAAACCGGCATCGAGGTGCCGATCGCACCGCGTCGCGTCCTGACGTTCCGCGCGAGCCAGATGATGCGTGAGCGCATCGTCGGCGCCGACTGATTCTGTAATGCCCGATGACGCCGATACTTCCGGTGGCGATTTTACGGACGACATCGACGTAGCGGGCGATCCCGGTTCCGACGACGGCAGCACATCCATAGGTGCCGTGGGTATAGCAGCGGCTGGTCCGGGCAAGGCGGGCGCTGCGTTCCGGACGATCGGCGAACTCTCGCGTGAGACCGGCCTGCCACAGCATATCCTGCGCTATTGGGAGACCCGGTTTCCGCAGCTACGGCCGCTGCAGCGCGCGGGGAACCGACGTTATTATCGTGCCGAGGATGCGGTATTGGTCCGGCGCATCGATACGCTGCTCAACCGCGAAGGTTATACCGTCCGCGGCGTGCAGCAGTTGCTTGCGGCCGAAAAGACAATGCCGGTCACGACCGACACAATCGAGCCGGTGATACCGGCGCTGCGTGCGATCCGCGCGCTTTTAGCGCAGGCGTTGGTCGAGGACGGCCGGCGCGCATAGCGCGTAACTGGCCGTCGTGAAGGGGAGAGGGGAAGGACGACGCCCCCCCTCGCCGATCTCAATCCTCGCTGCCGAGCGTCTTCTTGGCGGCATCAAGCGCTGCCTTGCCGCCCTTGCGAACGGTCTTCACTGCGTCTTCCGACGCCTTCTCAACCGTTGCACCTGCCTTGCGACCAAGCCCGATCGACTTCGCCATCGCACGGCGCGCTTCCGAATAGGTCGCGGCGACCATCGGATAGTCGGACTTCAGGTTGAAGCGCTCGCGATACTGCTCCGGCGTCATGCCGTTGGTCGACAAGTGACGACGCAGCGTCTTGTACTTCTTGCCGTCGAGCATCGAGATGATGTGGTCGGGCGATGCCAGCGACTTGCGCACCGAAACGGCTGGCTCGGACGTCGGCTGTGCCGTTGCCTCGGGCTCCGCTTCGCCATTGCCGACCAGCTTCTCGACGGCCGAATGCATCGCGACGAGGAACGCCGGCACGTCGTCGGCGGCAGTGCGCGTATTGGGGTTGGCAAGCCATGCTGCCGTCAGTTCAGCGGCGAGCTCGACTGTATTAAGTGTATCGGTCACGGTTTGTCCTTGAATTCGTAATGCACCCCTGCTGGCAGGCGCCTACTATATTTGTATGAAATTGAACACCAGGTGTTTAACATACGTGCATCATTACATTTTGTTCATCGTCCGACATAAATATAATCGATTTGACTGATACTGGCTGGGCTTCGTCGCAACTTCGGCGCCACATCGTAGATGTCGGAGTAGATCATCATTTCTTTGCAACGTGCCGGAATTGCGTGCCCGACCCAGCGATATCACGCCGCATTAAACGTATTGCATCCTTACCTATCACGGACGGGCAGCGCGGGAGCCCGGTGAGCAACTACCGTTACTAGTTTATCGACACGGATTTTGCGGCAAGTCGCCGGCTATTCTGTCACTCGCGGACTGCCCGCGACATCGTCGCGAACAGTCCTGTACCGTGAGTCCGGCGCCTATTTCGCCGAGGCGACGATGCAATATAAAAGGATTGGCACGCCGATCACGAGGATCATGAGGACAAGATTCACGTCGATGAAGCGGTTCAACCAGTTCGGCTGCTTGCGATCCCGACGATCGCCATCATCGGCAGAATAGTTTTCGACAATCTCCAGCTCGAACTGGTTCGAGAAAAAATGCTTCGGCCTCATTCTAAGGAAGGGCTGCGAGGCGCGATCCTGCTGCTCGACGTCGTGATCCGCCAAAGGGCGACTATCTTTATCAGGGTTCTGTTCCGACACTGTGCGGTTTCCGTTTACTCGAGATCATGGGCGCGCAGAGCACGTCCCAAAGGTCAGATCGAATAAAGCCCGAACTCGAACGGCGAACAGCCGCGAGCTCGGGCTAACCGCGTGCGGCGAGTTGACCCGAATGGTCGAGGAAACGCTTATGTGTCGCAGGAGCGTACATGCAAGTTACATCGGAGCCGTGACCATTAATGTCAACACGCATCGGACGTGACTAAAAGGCCGCTGGATGTCAGCGACTTGGTCTTGCGACCAATTGAAGACGGTCGGGCAGCAGACGTGCCGCCCGACCGTCAGGGCCTCATCTTCAGGCGAGCGTCAGGCCGACATCGACGTTGCCGCGCGTGGCGTTCGAATAGGGGCAGATCTCGTGCGCGGCATCGACCAGACGCTGCGCTTCGGCGCGGTCGATACCTGGCAGCGACACGGTCAGGTCGGTGGTGATCCCGAAACCGCCAGCCGAGCGAGGGCCGATCCCAACCTTTGCGGTGACCGCGACGTCGTCGGGCAGCTTCACCTTCAACTGCTGGCCAGCGACCTTCAGTGCGCCGATGAAGCACGCGGAATAACCGGCTGCGAACAGCTGCTCGGGGTTGCTGCCGTCGCCGCCTGCGCCGCCCAGTTCCTTCGGCGTCGAGAGCGCGACGTCGAAACGGCCGTCCTGCGACCGTGCATGGCCGTCGCGGCCGCCGGTTGCGGTGGCTTCGGTGGTGTATTTTACATCGACGGACATGCTGAAATCTCCATATTGCTTATCGCGATAACGATCTATGATGTCGCGGTACCGAAGTCCAGTAAGATTTGCCGCGATAAGCAATTTTATGTACGGTCGTGCGTAAAGGAGCCTGCCGTGTCCGATCCCCTGCCCCTCGACGACCAGCTCTGCTTTTCGCTGTATGCCGCGACGATCGCGATCAATCGTGCGTACAAGCCCGTGCTCGACCGGCTCGGCATCACCTATCCACAGTTTCTCGTCCTCCAGACGCTCAACGAAGCGGAGGATGGCTGTTCGATCGGCGCGATCGCCGAACGGCTGGCGCTCGAACCGAGCACGATCACGCCGTTGGCGAAACGGCTGGAGGCGGCAGGGCTGGTCACGCGCATCCGCAATCCCGCCGATGAGCGACAGGTGCGCGTACGGCTAACCGACACCGGCAGGGCGCGGTGGGCGGAGACGGGGTGCCTTGGCCCGCTGATCGTCGAGCGGTCCGGCATGACGCCGGATCGGCTCGCAGCCCTGAACGCGGAGGTCGCGGCACTGCGGCGTGCGCTCGCCGGCGACCGACCGGCGATGCAGTGACGCCCGCAACGCGGCGATCCTACAGGCGTAACTGACGATCGGTCGGACGATGCCGACTGACTCGACTGGGAAGTACGTACGCGAAGATCGACGCCTCCGTCCTATCGTTTGGTAACCAAGAACCGGCGTACCGCTGAAATTGTCGCGGCAGGCTGTTCTTCCATCAGCCAGTGGCCAGAGTCCGGTATCACTACCTCGGTCACGTCGCTCGCGGCGAACCGCATTACCGTCGCCATCATCGGCCCGAACGACTTGGCGCCACCGATGGCAAGCACCGGCATGGTCAGCTTGCCCGCCGCGACGAAGCCAGCATTGTCCGCTGCGTCGCGGTCGAACGCGGCGAACTGCGCAAAGCCCGCATGCATCGCGCCGGGTCGGGCATAGAGCGCGGCATAATGAACGCGGGAGGCTTCGCTGAACTTCGCCGGTGACGCCGAGAACTCGTTCCAGAACCGGTCGAGATAGATACGCTCGCGACCCGCGACGAGCCGCTCCATATCGGGACCGCCGAACCGGAAATGCCAGAGCAGCGGGTTCTTCAGCAGTTCGTCCCACGGCCCGATGCCGGGCAAGGGCGCGTCCATCAGGACGAACCGGGTAACTCGGTCACGGTTCCGGGCGGCGAAGGCATAGCCGACCATGTTGCCGATATCGTGCGTCACCAGATCGGTCCTATCGATCTGCAGCGCGTCGAGCACACCGACCATGTCGACTGCCTGCGTCGACTTGTCGTACCCGCCCGCCGGTTTCGATGAGAGGCCCATGCCGCGCAGGTCGGGAACGATCACCAGGTGGTCGCGCACCAGATCGGCGGCGAGCAGCGCCCACATGTCACCGGTCTCGCCATAGCCGTGCAGCAACAGGACCGCCGGACCGTGGCCCCCCGCGCGCACATGGATCGTCGTACCGTTCGTCACGACATCGCGTTCGGTGAAGCCGGGTGGGAACGGCTGAACTTGTGCCAGCGCGGGCGTGGCGACGAGTATCGCCAGGATGGCGGCAGCGGCATGTCGTAACATCGCGGTGCTCCTGGGCAGCATGGCCGCTGCAACTGGACAGGAGCGTGCCGCGCGAGCACCGTTCGCACTAGCCGGCAAAAGCCGAAACCGCCTTCCGGGATTGTCGAACGATGATGAAGCTCGACGGTATTGCGGCGTTCGTTGCCACCGCGGAAGCGGGGTCGATCAGCGCGGCGGCGCGGCGCTTGGGCAACGCCAAATCGGTGGTCAGCGAACGACTGGCGGAGCTGGAGCGATTGCTCGACACGCGCCTGATCCAACGCACGACGCGCAAGCTGTCGCTGACCGAGGACGGCCAGACCTTCCTGCCGCGCGCGCAGCGGATCCTGTACGAGGCAGCGGAAGGCGCCGCGGAGATGGCGGCACGGCGTGGCACGCTGGTCGGGCCGCTGCGCCTGTCCGCGCCGGTCGGCTTCGGCGTGCTGCATCTCGGACCAGCAATCTGTCGCTTCCTCGCCGACCATCCGGGCATCGACCTGACGCTCGAACTCGACGACCGCTTCGTCGATGCGGCGGCCGACGGCTTCGACGCGGTCATTCGCCACGGCACGATCGCCGACACCAGGCTGGTCGCCAAGCGGCTCGCCACCAGCCAGCGCATCCTCCTGGCCTCGCCCGCCTACCTCGCGCAGCACGGCGTGCCGCAAAGCGTTGCCGACCTCGAAGCGCATTGCGGCATTCTCTACGCGAACCGCGATGCCGACTGGCGTTTTGCGAGCGCCGACGGGTGGACCGTCGTGCGACCGCGCGCCGCGCTACGCGTCAACAATGGCCTAGTGATGCGCGACGCGGCGCGCGCCGGTCTGGGCATCACGTTGCTGCCGACGTTCTTCGCACATGCCGATGTCGCGACCGGGGCCTTGGTCAGGATCGATATCGGCTGCGCGGCCGAGGGTGCCGAACTGTACATCGCCTATCCGCGAGAGCGCAGCGCATCAGCGAAGATCGCTGCCCTGACGCTGAGCCTCAGGGGCTCGTTCGGCGATCCGCCCTATTGGGACTTGCCGCCGAGCGATCGCGGCGTGCCACCTTCCGCCTAGGATCGCATTCCGGGATACGCCCGGATAGGCTGCGGCGTTTCGATCTGGCAGGGAGGCCGTGATGACGACGCTCGCCAAGCCCTTCGTAGAGCCCCATACCCCCTCCCGCGCCACTACCGTCCTGCCGACGGTTGCCGACCTGCCCTGGCTGGTCGGGTATGCGCTCGCGTTCCTGGCGGCGCATCATATCGCCGCCGAATGGGGCGGGCGCGGTTTCTATTCGCTGCTGTATCCCGCTGCCGGCTTCCGCATCGCGCTGCTGTGGCGGCGTGGGCCGCGGCTGACCCTTGCGATCATCGTGGCCGAGATCCTCGTGCAGATTGGCACCGGCGTGATCGATCCGCGGTCGGCGGGATGGCTGACCGCGCTGATCGGCGTGATCCGTCCGCCGCTGGTCTATGGCTTGATCGTGCTGCTGGTCCGGACGATGGCGGATCGCGCGCAGACGAGCATGAGTGTCGCGCCGATGCCGCTCGGCCTCGCCTCGGTCGGCGCGCCCGCCGCCGCTGCGTTGACCGCGCTGCCCTGGTCGTTGCTACGCCCCAATCTCACCGGCGTATCCGGGCTGCGCGAGACGGTGACGTCGCTTACCGGGTTCGTCGTCGGCGATCTGCTCGGCGTCCTGCTGCTGGCGCCGCCCCTGCTCTGGGTAGCGGACCTTGCGACGGGCGGCACATTGCGGCCCGGACGCCCGAGCATGGCGTCGGTCGCGGAGGCCGTAGTGATCCTGGTGGCGTCGTTCGCGATCGAGATCCTGCTCGCGCGGATCGGCCTGGGCACGCCGCATACCCCCGTCCTGCTCGCGGTCGCGTGGATCGGACTGCGGTTCGGGCGACTGGCGAGCTGGCTGGCGATCGTCGTCGTCGCGGCGATGGTCCTGCCGCAGACGGCGATGCCGATGGACATGGGCGGGCGCCTCGCGCTGCACATGAGCCTCGCCTCGATCATGGTCGTCGGGTATCTCGCCGGCAGTTTCGCGGATGCGCAGGCCAGGGTGCGGGTCGATCTCGAACGCCGCGATCGCCTATTGTTCCAGGCCGAGCGGCTGAAGACGCTGCGGGCGATGTCGGTGGCGGTCATCCACGAGATCAGCCAGCCGCTGTCGACGCTGGCGATCGAGGCCAAGCATCTGCACGAGCTGACCGTCTCGGCCGATGTCGAGATCGCGACGACTGCGGCGCTGATCGATCGCAAGGCCGCCGCATTGTCGACGCTGGTCCGCCGGCTCCGGCGGTTCGGCGGGAGGACGGTCGACGTGCCGACGCCCCTGCCGCTCGCGACGTTGATCGACACCGTCGCGGCGCTGGCCCGGCCCGAGGCGAAATCGCACGGTGTCACGCTGTCGATCGATGCCGTCGCGCCCGACCTCGTCATCCTCGCGCAGGAAGTCGAGCTGGCGCAGGCGATCGTCAACCTGGTGCGCAACGCGGTCCAGGCTTGTGGCAACGGCACCGTGACGCTCGGCGTGACCCGCACGAACCGAGGCGTCGAGCTAGTGGTCGTGAACGGATCGCGCTCGACCCGCCCCGAGCAGCCCGGGATGGGCGTCGGCACGCTCGTCGCCCGCGCGATCGTCGAAGCGCACGGCGGCACCCTGTCGCGCGTCACTGATACCGCCGGAAACACGCGGGCGACCATCGCCCTTCCGCTCGTTGGAGAGCCCGAATGACCGATACCGCGTGTGGCATGGTGTATGTCGTCGATGACGACCAGGATCTCGGCGCCGCGGTCGCACGGCTGCTTCGCCGTCACGGCCATGTCGCGGAACCGTTCTTGGACCCCGCCCCGTTGCTGGAGGTGTACGAGCGCGCGCCGGCGCACTGCATCGTCACCGACGTGATGATGGGCGAGATCGACGGGTTCGACTTTGCCGACCGCGTCCGCCTGCTCGACCCCGCGGTCGCGATCATCTTCATGACAGCATGGCCGACGACCGCCAACGCGGTGGATTCGGTGCGTCGCTATGGCGGCCTCGACTATCTCGAAAAGCCGATCGACGAGGACCGGTTGCTCGCCGCCATCACCGAGGGCGTCGCCTGGTCAAAGGCGCAACGCTCCGCACTCGCACGGACCGCGGGGCTGACGCCGCGGCAGCGCCAGGTGTTCGACCTGCTAGTGAAGGGCCACAACAACCAGGCGATTGCCGCCGCGCTCGATATCAGTCCGAAGACGGTGGAGGATCACCGTGCCGCGATCGTCGCGAAGACCGGCACCAACGGCATCGCCCAGCTGATCGCACTCGCACGGTAATCCGCGCGGTCGATCGGACCACCGGATGGGTAAGCTTGATGTGGATTCGGGCGATGCGGTCGGCGGCCGCTGGAATGCTGGGACCGCTATTCGGTCGATGCGCGCCGACCGATCTCGCTCGTCATCCTCGGCGCTGACGGCAATGCATGACGCGTCTCGGTATATTTCCCGGATTGGGTGCGCTTCGACACCGGGATACGCATTCTGGACGATGATCCAACCAGATCGGATGAGAATTGCGCGCTTTGAAGGAACTCTCGGTTCCCTGTCGCATGAATGTCGGCGGCAAATGGTCGAACGGATGCATACATGACGTGTCCGACAAGGGCCTGCTCGTATCGAGCAGCGAACCGCCGATCCTCGGCACCTATGTCGACATCCGCCGCGGGACTCTCGTCATCATTGGTCGCGTGGTGTGGAACGGTGGCAGCCGCTTCGGCGTCCGGACGCAGGATCCGGTCAGCCTGGCTGCATTGCTGAGCGAACCCGTCCTGAAACATCGCCCCCCCGCCGCCGACGCCGACCGCCGCGCGATGAAGCGCGAACAGTCCGCCCGGCGGATCGTCGAGCAGACCGACCGTACCAAACGCCGCGCATCGGCATTCCAGTTCGTCTGCCTGGCGATCATCGGCGCGGGTATCGCCTGCTTCGCGGCCATGTCCTGTTACCAGGCGCTGGTGGCTCCCCTCGGCACGACCGTCGACGTGCTCGCCGGCGCGGTGAGCTGACGCGCCTGCGGTGAATGACGGTCTTCTGCGCGCCGTTCTTCCGAGCGGCGCGAGCCGGCGACTTGACGGGACGGCACTTTCACGCGGCTATGCGACCGAAGCCGATCGATTGGTCCATTCGATCATCTTGGTCGTCGAGACGGCCGTTTGCGCTTCCGTGCCGACGATCCGCTCCTGCGTGGTCGTCGAGTGCAGCGACTGGACCTTCAGCATCGCCAGGATCACCACGACGTCGCCGCCCTGCACGGACAACGTGGTTTCGGAGTTCGACGGCTTGATGCCGTTGCGCGCCATCGCGGTCTCGACGGTGTACGTGCCGGGCGGGACCTCGGCCATGACGAACTGGTTCATCCGGATCTGCCCCGACGCGACGCCGTGGATGTCGATTTTCATACCGGCCATGCCACCCATGAAGCCGCGCCGCACGACATAAATCCGCGCGCTACCCGCAACCGGCCGAAGCGTCCGCGCGTCCGCAATAAGGGCCGGCGACGCAGTCTTACCGACCCTGTTGCCGGACAGCGACCAGATCACGAACGCGATGGCGGCGACGAACAGCCCCCCGAAGATCACGACCGCCGCGCCGCCGGACAAGGATTGCGCCCCCGTCATGCCGAATATCGCGCCGAAGAATGCCGCTATCCCTGTGATAACAAACCATTTAGTATTATTCGGCCTCATATCTACTCCTCGGATATTCTGTAGAGTTGCACCACTATTGAGCGGTCTGCGCCGATTACTGTTCGCGTATTAGCGCGCTACATTGCCCGATCAAGGCCGCCGCGCTGAACGATCGAACGTCGTGGATCGGCTTTGCCCTGCCGTGCGCGGCCGGCACCAGCCGACTGTCGCAACGGCGCCCGCCCCGCTAAGGAAGGCACCGCAATCATCGGGACGTGAGACAGACGCATGGCGCGCAAACATTCGAAACACGGTCCCTATGAAGATCCGCAGGCCGAGGAGGACGCGCCCGTCGCGGTCGTCGCGTGCTGGCTATGTGGTCGCCCGACCGGCAAGACCATCGTCTGGCACCATCCCGTCCCCAAGAGCCGGGGCGGCCGCGACGTCGTGCCGATGCATCCGATCTGCCAGCAGACGCTGACCGCGAACTTCACCAATTCCGAGCTGCAACGCCACGGCATGGACGTCGAGGGGCTGCTGGCCGACCCCGCGGTGCGCAAGTTCGTCGACTGGGTCGCGAACAAGGACCCCGATTTCACCGCGACCCTGACTAAGAAACAGCGCTGATCGCAGGGCGGCGGTGCTCGCCCGCACCTCGACAGCGAGATGACGGCACACCACATTCCGGTCAACGGAGTGCCGCCATGACCAGTTACCGCAAGACCGAAGATGCCGTCGCCGCGCTGACGCCCGAACAATACCGGGTGACGCAGGAGAATGCGACCGAGCGTCCCGGTTCCGGCGCGTTGCTGCACACCAAGGACGCTGGGATCTACGTCGACATCGTATCGGGCGAGCCGCTGTTCGCCAGCAGCGACAAATACGAGTCCGGTTGCGGTTGGCCGAGCTTCACGCGGCCGATCGAACCGGCGAACGTCAAGGCCAAACGCGACTGGTCGATGCTGATCCCACGTACCGAAGTTCGCTCGGCGCATGGCGACAGTCACCTGGGTCACGTCTTCAAGGACGGTCCGCGAAGCCGCGGGGGCCTGCGCTACTGCATTAACTCAGCGGCGCTGCGCTTCGTCCCGCGCGAGGAGATGGCCGCGCAAGGCTATGCCGCGTATCTCGATCAGGTCGGGGAAGCCCCAGCCAGGACCGAACGCGCGGTACTCGCGGGCGGATGCTTCTGGGGGATGCAGGACCTGATCCGCGCGCTGCCGGGCGTGGTCTCGACCCGCGTCGGCTATTCGGGCGGGGACATCGCCAATGCGACGTACCGCCGCCACGGCAACCATGCCGAAGCGATCGAGATCGTCTTCGATCCGGCGCGCACCGACTTCCGCACGCTGCTCGAATTCTTCTTCCAGATCCACGATCCGACGACGGTCAACCGGCAGGGCAACGATCGCGGCGTGAGCTACCGCTCGGCGATCTTCTACACCGACGACGATCAGAAGGCGGTCGCGCAGGATACGATCTCCGACGTCGAGGCATCGGGGCTATGGCCGGGCAAGGCCGTGACCGAACTCTCCCCGGTCGGCGATTTCTGGGAGGCCGAGCCCGAGCACCAGGATTACCTCGAGCGCAAGCCGAACGGCTACACCTGTCATTTCGTCCGCCCGAACTGGAAACTGCCGCGCCGCGCCGAAGCGGACTAAGCGCGGCGCGGACGGTGATCAGCCTGCCTTGCGCTGCCAATTGTCGCGTTCGGCGAACACGCGCGTGACCTCTGCCATGTTTTCGGTCCCCCAGGTGCACAGCGGCGCCAGCGCCTCGGCCAGGCTGCGGCCCATCGGCGTCAACGTATAATCGACCCGCGGCGGGACCTCATGGTGATCCGTCCGCGTCAGCACGGCGTCCGCCTCCAGTTCCTTCAGTTGCTGGATCAGCATTTTGTCGCTGACGCCGCGCACCGCACGCTTAAGCTCCCCGTAGCGGTTGGGCCGCTGCAACAGGAAATACAGGATCAGCGGTTTCCATTTTCCCGCGATGATCCGGAGCGTGACGTCCAGGCCGCAGGTGAAGCCGTCAGTCGGAGGTGCAATTGTCATAACTTGGTACTTACCAAAAGGTGCATACTTGTCGATAGGTATGCGGTCCGCCAGCTAAGGATCTTCGCAACCACGGAGACGACAGATGGACAGATTGAACGGCAAGACGGCGATCGTGACCGGCGGGGGCAGCGGGATCGGCCTTGCATCGGCCAAGCGCTTCATCGACGAGGGCGCGTTCGTCTACATCTTCGGGCGGCGGCAGGACGCGCTCGACGCGGCACTGGTCGAGCTAGGCGAGAATGCCCGCGCGATCAGCGGTTCGGTATCTGACATGGCCGACCTGGACCGCCTGTTCGAGACGGTCCGGACGGAGCGCGGTTCGCTCGACATCCTGTTCGCCAATGCCGGTACCGGCGAGCTCGTCCCGCTCGGCGAAATCACGCCGGAGCATTACGACCGGACGTTCGACGTCAACGTAAAAGGGCTGCTGTTCACCGTGCAGAAGGCATTACCGCTGATGCGGTCGGGCGGCTCGATCATTCTCACCGGGTCCAGCACGAGCGTGATGGGAACGCCGCGGTTCAGCGTCTACAGCGCGACCAAGGCGGCGATCCGCAATTTCGCGCGCAGTTGGGCGCTCGATCTGCGCGGCACCGGCATTCGCGTCAACGTGCTGTCGCCGGGACCGACCAGGACCGAACTCGCGCTCGAGGTGGTCGGCGAGGATGCGATGGCGGAAATGGGTGCCGGTACCCCGATCGGCCGGATCGGCGACCCCGCCGAGATCGCCGCTGCCGCCGCCTTCCTGGCGTCCGCGGACAGCAGCTTCATGACCGGCAGCGAGATGTTCGTCGACGGCGGCGTCGCACAGATCTGAATGACGCGAGGCTGCGCCGCGAGCGGGGCAGCCTCGCCTAGTTTCGACGGAGCTTCGAAAGGGCCGAGCGCGACCGCTTGTTGCAGTTCGAGCGGGCACGGGCGGCGCTTGCGGGAAATCCTGGCGCATCCTACCCCCGTGTCATCGCATCCAAAGGAACACGCGTTGTCCGTCAAATTGCTGCTTGCCGCTTTCCTGTCCACGACCGTCTGCAGCGCCGCGGCGAGTGCGCAGGCGCTGCCGCCTCCCGTCGCGCAGCCGGGCGAGAGTGCGGACGATGCCCGGCTCAAGCGGGTGTTTTATGACAGCGACGAGGCGAGCCTGAAACGCAATCCGATCGAGGGGATCTTCCGCGGCGATTTGCGCTATGCGGACCGGCTCGGCGATTATCTGACCGATGCGTATCTCGCGGCCGAACGCGCCGCGATCGAGCATGATCTGGCTGCGCTCAAGGCGATCGACCGGACGAAGCTGACCGCGACCGATCAGATCGCGTACGACGTGTTCAAGACGCGCAACGAGACCGACCTAGCCGGCTACGCCCCCGCAATCGTCAGGGTCGAGCGCGACTTGCCGATCGACCATTTCAACGGGTTCCAGACCTTCTATCCTGACCTCGCATCGGGCAAGGGCGCAGCGCCGTTCAAGACGCTCGTCGACTATGAGAACAACCTGAAGCGCAACGCACAATATGCCGCGGTGCTGGACCGCGCGATCGGGCTGTTCCGCCAGGGCATGAAGGACAGGATCGTCCAGCCGAAGCTGGTCGTGACCAACATGATCCAGGAGTTCGACAACCTCATCGCGGAGGGCGTCGAGGGATCGACCTTCTACGGCCCGGTGAAGACCTTCCCCGCGTCGATCTCGGCCGCCGACCAGACGCGACTGAAGGCGGCCTATGCGGCGCAGATCCGCGATGTCATCACGCCTGCGCACCAGCGGATGCGGGACTTTCTCGCCAAGACGTACCTGCCGGTTGCGCGCGACACGGTAGGCTTGTCCGCGCTCCCCGGGGGCGATGCCTATTATGCGTATCTGATCCGCAAGAACACCACGCTGCCGATGACCGCCGAGCAGGTCCACCAGCTCGGCCTGTCCGAGGTCGCGCGGATTTTGAAGGGGATGGAGGCGCAGAAGCAGGCGGTCGGGTTCAAGGGCGATTTACCGGCTTTCTTCACCTTCCTGCGGACCGACAAGCAGTTCCAGCCGAGTTCGGTCGACCAGTTGCGCGACGGCTATCGTGCGATCGAGAAGCGCATCGACCAGCGCATTCCCGAGCAATTCTCCCTGACGCCGAAGACCGCGCTCGAGATCCGCCCGGTCCCGGCCTTCAAGGAAAAGACCGAGGCCGGTGGCTCGTATCAGGGCGGAACGCCTGACGGCCTGCGGCCCGGGGTATTCTATTACAATACCTACGACCTGCCCTCGCGTTACATGTGGGAGATGGAGACGCTGTTCCTGCACGAGGGCGTGCCGGGGCATCATTTCCAGATCAGTCTTGCGCAGGAGAACACCGCGCTGCCCGCCGTCATGCGGTTCGGTGGCAACACCGCGTATGTCGAGGGCTGGGCGCTGTATGCCGAGAGCCTGTGGAAGGAGTTGGGCATGGAAACCGATCCGTATCAGCGGATGGGTGGGCTGAACGACGAAATGCTGCGCGCGATGCGGCTGGTGGTCGACAGCGGCATCCATGCCAAGGGTTGGACGCGCGACCAGGCGATTGAATATATGCTCGCCAATTCGCCGATGGCGCGGACCGATGCGACTGCCGAGGTGGAGCGCTACATCGCGATTCCTGGCCAGGCGCTGGCGTACAAGATCGGCCAGCTGACGATCGCGCGGACCAAGGCGAAGGCGCAGGCGGCGCTCGGCGCGAAGTTCGATCCGCGCGATTTTCATGCTCAGGTGCTCGATACCGGATCGTTGCCGATGCCGGTGCTCGAACGCAAGATCGACGCCTGGATCGCTGCCGGCGGCGGGGCAGCGAAATAATCTTGCGGGCGCTACCCTGCTAGAATGGTTCGGCTGGCGCCTGGTGGGCGGTTTTACCCTGCCTCACCAAGCGCCGGTCATGAACCGCGGCGGGGACGACGCGTGAGCAGCTTGCCCGCCTAGCGCCTAGGCCTTCCGAAGCGATTTGACCGCATGATCGGCGGCACGCGCGGTCAGGGCCATGAAGGTCAGCGACGGGTTCACGCACGAGATCGACGCCATCTGCGCGCCGTCGGTGACGTAGAGGTTCGACGCCGCATGCGCCTGGCTCCATTCGTTGAGCACCGAGGTGCGCGGGTCGCGGCCCATGCGCGCGCCACCCATTTCGTGGATCGCGTCGCCGGGGACGTGCTCGCTTTCCGAACTCTTGACGTTGGTGAGCCCTGCACCTTTCAGCATCGCCTCCCCCTGCGCCCGTGCGTCGGTCATCATCTTCAGTTCGTTGTCGCGGAAGCGGACGTCGAAACGGACCAGCGGCACATCGAACCGGTCGACCTTGCTGGCGTGCAGCGAAACCTTGTTGTCGGCATAGGGCAGGCATTCGCCGAACGCGCCCATGCTGAACCGCCACGGCGCGTATTTGCGCATGCCCTGCTTCATCGATGCTCCGAACCCAACCGGTGCGGCGGGGTTGCGATACGCGCTGCCCTGATAGCCATAGCCGCGCTTGAAGCCGACGCCCTCGTCGCCACCGATGTTGCGGAAGCGCGGGACATAGACGCCACCCGGACGGCGGCCGAATTCGATAAACTCCTCCATGCCGGGAATGTCGCCTTCGATCCCGACGCGAAAGATGTGGTCCATGACATAGCGACCGAGCGTCCCGCTCTCGTCGAAATAGCTGCGGTCGCTGCCCGGCGCGCGCGAGTTCATGAGGATTTGCGTCGAGGCGATCGCCGAAGCGCAGAGGAAGACGAGATCGGCGTTGACCGTTTCCGCCTGGCCGGTCTTCGCATCGATATAGCGGACGCCGGTGACCTTTTTCCGCGCCGCGTCGTACACGAGGTTCGTGACGACCGAGTCCGACTTGAGCGTCAGCCGGCCGGTCGCGCGGGCGGCGGGCAAGGTGACGGCCTGGGTTGAGAAGTAGGCACCGAACGAGCAGCCATTGCCGCACTGGTTGCGGAACTGGCATTTCGTGCGGTTCTGGTCGGGCTTGTCCTCGGTCATGTTCGACAGCCGCGTGTTGATCAATTTGCGGCCGGGGAACTTGGATTCGAGACCTTGCTTCAGCCACTTCTCGGCGACGTTCATCGGCATTGGCGGTTGGAATTCGCTGTCGGGCAGATAGGCGAGGTTCTCGCGCGAGCCGGACACGCCGATGTATTTCTCCACATAGCTGTACCACGGCGCGACGTCGTCGTAGCGGATCGGCCAGTCGCCATCGAGGCCGTCGCGTTTGTTCGCCTCGAAATCCTCCGGGCTCCAGCGGAAGCACCAACGGCCCCATATCAGCGATTTGCCACCGACCGCGCCCGGCCGGATCCAGTAGAATTTGCTACCCTCGTCAAAGGCGTACGGGTTCAGCCGGTCGTCGTTGTGGAACTCGCGGTTGCTGGGCTGGACATAGCCGTGCTTGGCGATGAAATAATCGCTGTCCACCAATGGCTTGGGCATGATGTTGCGCGCGGGCACCTCGTATGCGGGCTTGCCGTCATAGGTGTAGCCTTCGCCGTGCTCGACCATCTTGCCGCGATCTAGCATCAGGACGCGGAGGCCCTTTTCTGTCAATTCCTTCGCAGCGAAACCGCCGCTAACGCCCGAACCGATTACGATCGCGTCGAACCTGTTGGTCTCAGCCATGATCTTCCTCTCCTAATACTCAGAAACGCGCCTATTCAGAAGCAGCCGATCAGAACCGAAGCGCGCGCAACGTCCGGAAACTCGTGGTGATGTCGGGCAGGTACGGTGCAGGGGCCTGATCGTTCTCGACGTAGAAATGCCGGACGCCAGCGCTGCCCTTCAGCTTGAACAGCGCGGCGAAATCGACCGTGCCCGCGCCGACCGCCGCCATGCTGCGATCGGGGCGCATGTCCTTGACGTGATAGGCGTAGATCCGCTGCGACAGGCGCTCGATCAGCGTCGTCAGGTTCTCGCCGGCATGCAGCGCCCAGTAGAGATCGAGCTCGAGCTTCACGAGCGCGGGATCGGTCTCTTTCAGCAGCCGCTCGTAAAGGCTGACGCCGCCCGGCTTGGTGGTGAATTCGAAATCGTGGTTGTGATACGCGAAGCCCAGCCCGGCCTTTTTCAGGTCGGTGGCGAACCGGTTGAAGTTCGGCAGCGCCGCGGTCCAGCCCGCCTCGTTGCGATGCTCGTCGGTCATGTACGGCAGCACCACCGTGGTGGCGCCGAGCGTCTTGGCCATCGTCACCGACTGGTCGAACCGCTGGAGCAGCGCGTCGTAACCGATGTGCACCGACGGCGCGGTCAGGCCGAGCTTGTCCATCGTCCGGCGCAGCTGCGCGTGGTCCATGCCCTCATAGCCGCCACCGCCGAACTCGACCTCGCGGTAGCCGATCTTCGCGACCTGCCCGAGCGTGCCGAACGGGTCCTTCGAGAAGATGTCGCGGATCGTGTAGAGTTGCAGGCCGATCGCCTTCAACTGTGCCGCGGAGGCAGTGGGGACGAACGCGAGGGCTGCTACCGCGCCGGAGCCGGCGAGCAGGTTTCTACGGCTGAGGATCATGCGGAATACACCTTGTTGACCTGAGAATAGGGGAACTGGCCGTTATACTCGCCCGGCACCGGCAGATATTCGCGCTCCTGCGTCATGCCGATTTCCGACGTGTAGTAACCGGTGACGACAAGCTGTCGGAACGCCTCGAAGAAGACGCTGCCGGACGGGATCTGGTCGTTCATCGCCAGCGTGAGGAGCGCGTCGTGCTGTGCCGCGGTCGCCTTTGCGCCGGGGACCTTGTAGTCCGCCAAGCTTCGCGCCTCGATCGCGTCAAGGCCGGCGAGGATCGGGACGCGATCGGTGGGTGCGGCCCAGTCGGCGAGCAACTTTTCGATGAATGCGGGGACGCCGGCCGCAATCGCGCCTGGCGTATCGGTGGTCGGCAGGACGCGTTCGCTTAGCGCGGTCATCAGGGCGCGCTGGGGGGCTGTGAAGACCGCGACACTTGGCGGGCCTTCGCTGATGACGGGGATCCCCGCCGCCGCGCCCGGTGTTGCCGCGACCCCGGCTGCGCGTGCGATCGGCGCATACAAAGCCGTGCCGAACATGGCGACGACACCGGCGAGTGCTGTTCTGCGGTCGATCATTTACCGTCCTTCTTCAGGTCCTGCGCGATCGCCGCGTCGGTCAGCGGGCGGACCCAGATGTTGCGGAACGACACCGGTGAATCGTGATCCTGGAGCTGGATCGGTGCGGCATCGGCGTGCGCGGTGTAACTGGCCACCTTGCGCCAGATGGTGGTGCCGAGCATCGCCTGGTGGTTCTGGACGAGCACGCCGTTAAGCAACGCGGTGACGTAGGCCGGGCGGAGCAGGCTGCCGTCGGCAGCGAAGCGGGGGCGCTCGAACACGATGTCGTAGGTTTGCCACTCGCCGGGCCGGCGCGCGGCGTTCACTAGCGGCGGCTTCCAGCCGTAGACCGCGCCAACGGTGCCATCGGCGTAGGTCGGGTTCTGCGAGCCATCGAGGATCTGCAGTTCGTAGCGCTGCATGAACCAGATGCCGCTGTTGCCGCGATCCTGTGATGTCTTGGTCGGCGGGTTGGGCGAGCGGAATTCAAGGTGCATCTGCACGTCGCCGAAGCTCTGTTTCGAGACGAGGTTGTTCTCGCCGCCGCTTTTCGCGCGCGAGGGGATCGTGAGGACACCGTTCGCGATCGGCCAAGCGATGCGATCGGGTTTCCATGCGTCGAGCGAACGGCCGTCGAACAGCACGACCGCGTCGGCGGGCGGACCGCCGGGGGTCGCGGCCGGGGCGACGATGACCGGCGCGGGGCGGTCGGCATCATGGACGTGCCACTGGCCGCCCGGCAGCATCGGCGTGTCCTTGAAGCCGGGCTTATCCTGCGCCGCAACTGGCCCCGCCAGCGCCACGATGACGCTCGCCATTACCACCGTCTTCATCCCCATCCCCTTCATGCTGCGTCGATCTCGCGGTAGGCGGCGATCAGGCGATCCTCGCCTGCGCGGCCGGCGATCGAATTGCCGTGCTCCATGCCGATCACGCCGGTGTAGCGTTTCGCCTTCAGCCACTTCACGACCGAGGCGAAGTTGATTTCGCCGGTCGACGGCTCGTTGCGGCCCGGATTGTCGCCGAACTGGATATAGCCGATCTCGTTCCAGCAGGTGTCGAGCGTCGGGATCAGATTTCCCGACTGGATCTGCTCGTGATACAGATCGGCGAGGATCTTCACCGCCGGGCTGTTGGCGCCGCGAGCGACCGCATAGCCCTGCGCGATCGACTGCATGTAGACGCCGGGATGGTTGGTTCGCGTGTTGAGCGGCTCCATCACCATCGCTGTGCCCGACGGCGCGACGATATCGCCCGCGCGGCGCATCACGTCGATCACGCGGGCCGTCTGGATATCCACCGGAACCTTCGGATCCATGAACCCGGTGACGACGGTCATCCGCGTCGCGTTCAGCCGCTTGGCGACGTCGAGCGAGGCGCGGATGTCGGCGAGGAACGCCTCGCGCTCGGCGCCGTCGTTAGCGCCGAGCAGCGGCCGCGACTTCGACCATTTGGGCATGCTGGCGACGAACACGCCCATCGTCATGCCGCGTTGCGCGAGCGCCTTGGCCATCTGCTCCTGCTCGGCCACGGACCGCGTTGCCGCCTCGTTGTCCTCCCAGGCGGTGAAGCCCTGGTCGGCGGCGTAGGCGATCTGCTCGATCCGTCCGCCGCGGCTGGCGAAGCTGCCCTCGTGCGGCGCGTAACCGAGCGAGAACCGTGCGGCGTTGCTGCCGCGACGCTGGGCAGCGATCCCGGCGGGTACCAGCGATGCCGCTGCACCGGCGGCGAGAAGGGTACGGCGAGAAAGAGTCATGCGCGCGGCGCGATCACTTCGCGCCCTCCGCCTTCAGGTACGCGATGATCGCAGCGCGCTTGGCCGCATCTGGTGTCGCGATCGGCATCCGCGTTCCGGGCACCTTCTTCTGGGGGGCCGCGAGATATTCGTTGAGCGTCTGCTCGTCCCAGCGCAGCTTCGACGCCTTCATCGCAGCCGAATAGTTGAAGCCGGGTGTCGCGGCGGCGGCACGGCCGACCACGCCGTACAGGTTCGGGCCGATGCCGTTACGGCCACCCTTCACGACGGTGTGACACGCGCGGCAGGCGGCGAACGCCGGGGGTGAGGTTGCGGTGGATTGCGCGGTGGTCGGCACGGATATCGTGACCGCCGCAACCGCCGCGATGCTTCCCGCGACGAAGGCCATGAGCAACTTCATTCATTCTCTCCCGGATTTACTGAAGTCCATTTCTGGTCCGATGCGGCGTTGGCGATCACCGCTTCGATGAAGCGCATCGTGCGCAGGCCATCGGTCACGCCTGGAAACCAGCGGTCGGTGCCATCGCCGCGGATCGCTGAGGCGAATGCGCGGTAGAGGTTGGCGAACGCCTCGATATACCCCTCGGGATGCCCCGCCGGAGTCCGCACCAGCGTGGCGGTCGCGTCGAGCATGCCGGGGCCGCCGGTCCGCACGATCTCGGCCGGGCGGTCGAGCCAGCGGAGCGTCAGCGTGTTCAGCTCCATCTGCGACCAGTCGAGCCCGCCGCGTTCGCCGTGGATACGCAGTCGCAACCCGTTCTCCTCTCCCGCCGCGACCTGACTCGCCTTGAGCACGCCCCGCGCGCCGCCCTCGAAGCGGAGCAGTGCGTTGACGTCGTCGTCGAGCCGCCGGCCTTCGACATGCGTGGTGAGGTCCGCCGAGACCGACTGCACCGACAGACCGGAGACATGCTCGGCGAGCTGAAACGCGTGCGTGCCGATGTCGCCGAGACAGCCGCCGAGCCCCGCGCGGGCGGGATCGGTGCGCCACTCGGCCTGCTTGTTGCCGTCGGTGTCGATCGGTTGGCTGAGCCAGCCTTGCAGATATTCGACTTGGACTAGGCGGATCGCGCCCAGATCGCCGCGCGCCACGCGGGCGTGTGCCTCTTCGACCATTGGATAGCCGCTGTAAGTGAACGCCAGCGCGAATTGCCGGCCGCTCGCCTTGGCGGCAGCAGCGATCGCCTCGGCCTCGACGACGCTCATCGCCATCGGCTTTTCGCAGAACACGTGGATGCCGGCGTCGAGCGCGGCGATCGCCATCGGCGCGTGAAGATGGTTCGGCGTAACGATCGCGAGCGCTTCGATGCGCTCGTCCACTGGCAATGTACGTTCGTGCGCGATCAGTGCTTCAAGCGATGGATAGACACGCTGCGCATCCAGTCCAAGCAGCGCGCCGGTGCGCGAGTTGCGCCCGCCATCGGTGCTGAACGCACCCGCCACCAGATCCCAGTCGCCGTCGAGCGCGGCCGCCATCCGGTGGACGGCGCCGATAAAGGCCCCCTCCCCGCCGCCGGCCATGCCGAGACGAAGCCGGCTCACGGCCGCTCCTCCGATAGCCCGAGCAGCTTGCGGATCGCAGAGCGATCGATCCCGCTGGCGGCGAAATCGTCGAAAGAGCGCTCGGTCTTGCGGATGATGTGGTCGCGGATGAACGGCGCGCCTTCGCGGGCGCCGTCGTCGGACCGCTTCAGCGCACACTCCCATTCGAGCACTGCCCAGCCGTCATAGCCATATTGTGCCATCTTGCTGAAGATGGACGAGAAGTCGACTTGCCCGTCGCCGAGCGAGCGGAAGCGGCCGGCACGGTCGACCCAGTTCTCGTAACCGCCATAGACGCCGGTGCGCCCGTTCGGGTTGAACTCGGCATCCTTGACGTGGAAGCACGAGATCCGGTCGTGATAGCGGTCGATGAAGTCGAGATAGTCGAGCTGCTGCAACACGAAATGCGACGGATCGAACAACAGCCGCGCGCGCGGATGGTTGTCGACGGCCGCCAGGAACCGCTCCCAGGTCGCGCCGTCATGGACGTCCTCGCCCGGATGCACCTCGAACGCGCAATCGACGCCGGCCTCCTCGAACACGTCAAGGATCGGCGTCCACCGGCGCGCGAGTTCGGCAAACGCTTCCTCGATCAATCCGGCGGGACGTTGCGGCCAAGGATAGACGTACGGCCATGCCAGCGCGCCGGAGAAGGTCGCATGCGCGGACAGGCCTAGGTTGGCACTCGCCCTCGCCGCCATTTTCACCTGCTCGACCGCCCAAAGCTGGCGCTCGGCAGGCTTGCCGTGGACTTCGGGCGGCGCGAAGCCGTCGAACAGCGTGTCGTACGCCGGATGCACCGCGACGAGCTGGCCTTGCAGATGCGTCGACAGTTCGGTGACTTCGATGCCGCGCTTTGCCAAACCACCGCGAAGATCGTCGCAATACGTCTTGCTCTCCGCCGCGAGCTTCAGGTCGATCAACTGCGCGTTGCACGGGATCTGGACCCCGACATAGCCGAGCCCGGCCGCCCATTCCGCCAGACCGTCGAGCGTATCGAACGGGGCCTTATCCCCAAGGAACTGGGCGAGGAATATCCCCGGACCCTTCATGCCGGTCATGCTGCTATCTTCCTGGTGTCGTCGCGGAACGTGAGCTGGAACAGCAGCGCGATCACCGCCGCGGCGATCGCGGGATACCACCACATATGCTGCCAGTCGGCGATCGACGGCGATGCGGGCAATTGCGCATACAACAGCGCACCGATCTGCGATCCGAGCAGCATGCCGACGCCGTAGGTGAACAGCGTCAGCATGCCCTGTGCCTGCGCGTTCACACCCTTCGGCGTGGCGATCGTACCGGTGTAAATCGCGCCGGCAACGAAGAAGAAATCATAGCACACGCCGTGCAGCGCGACGCCGAGATACACCGCCCATAGCGACGATCCGCCATCGCCGATCGCGAACAAAGCATAGCGCAACGCCCATGCCGCCATCCCGACCAGCAGCAGCGGCTTCACCCCGAACCGGCGGTACAACCACGGCATCGAGAACATGAACACAAGCTCGGACATCTGCCCGATCGCGAGCGTGCCGCCGACGTTGCTGATGCCGGTCGCGCCGACATAGGGCGACGCATAGGCGTAATACATCGCCAGCGGGATCGAGATCAGCGTCGCGCAGGTCATGAAGATCAGGAACGAGCGCTGGCGGAGCAACCCGAACGCCTCGACGCAGAACACTTGGCGGAGCACGCTCTCGTCGCGGGGCGCATCCGCCGTCACGTTCGGCAGCGTGAAGCTGTAGAGGCCGAGCGCGATCGACACCACGCCTGCGACGCGGAAGATCTCGGGGCTCGCGGACAGCCCTGTCCAGCCGATGATCAGACCCGCCGTAATCCAGCCGAGCGTACCGAACGCACGGACGAACGGGAACTTGTCGGTCCGCTCGCCGAAGCTCTTCAGGGCGATCGTGTTCGCGAGACCGACCGTCGGCATGTAGAGGATCATGTAGCAGAGCAGCAGCCAGACGAAGGTGCCGCCATTTTCCGGCGTGACCAGCGACGGCAGAACGAACAACAGCACGCCGCCTACTAGGTGCAGGATGACCATCAGCATCCGCGGGCTGACATACCGTGCGGCCGCCATGCCGAGCAGGAAAGACCCGACGATCGACGCGATCGGCCCGACCGAGAAGGCGTTGCCGATGAGGTTGCCGATCCCCACGGTCTGCATGACGAGGCCAAGCGTGACGGTCCAGGCGCCCCACACGAAGAACTGCATGAACATCATCGCGCTCAGGCGGCCTGTCAGCAGACCACCCGGCTGCGCGACGTCTGTTGAATATTGTGCAGTGTCCGCAACGGCCATTCGCCACCTCTCCGATCGCAGTTTTACTGCTTGTCGGACATGAAGCTACGGAGCCTCCAATCGAATGTAAAGGATTACATCGGATATAGATCGACACTGTCCACGACCGGATACATGACGGCCTTATGCCGACGATCATCGAAGTGGCCGCTCTCGCCGGCGTCTCGACCGCCACGGTTTCGCGCGTTCTCAGCCGCCCCGAACAGGTGTCCGAGGAAACGCGGCGACGCGTCCTGGAGGTCGTTCGCGAGTCCGGCTACACGCCCAACGTCGCCGCACGCAGCTTGCGGACGTTGCGCGCTGCCAAGATCCTGCTGACCGTCCCCGACATCTCCAACGCGTTCTTCGCGAGCGTCATCCGTGGCGCCGAAGAAGCCGCACGTGACGCCGGCTATTCGATCGTGGTCGGCGACACGCGGCACGATCCGGAGGTCGAGGACCAATATGCGGACATGGTCTCGCGCCGCGAAGTCGACGGGCTGATCTTCCTCGGCCACCGCCTGCCCGCCAGCCTCGCGCCGCTGCTGGCGCGCAAAGGCACCGCCGCACCGATCGTCAACGGTTGCGAATACAGCCCCGACCTAGGCGTCCCCAGCGTCCATATCGACAACGCCGCGGCGAGCGCAGACGCGATCCAGCACCTGATCGACCTCGGCCACCGCAGGATCGGCGTGATCACCGGCCCGGAGATCAGCCCGATCAGCCGCGACCGCCTTGCCGGCGCGATCGACGCCGCGACCCGCGCCGGCCTGCGCGACAGTCTCTCCATCCAGATCGGCGACTATTCCGCCGGCTCGGCCATCGGCCACACGCGCGACCTGATCGACAACGACGTCACCGCGATCTTCTGCTTCAGCGACGAGATGGCGATGGGCGCGCTCAGCGTGATCGGCGACGCAGGGCTCAAATGCCCGAAGGACGTCTCGGTGATCGGCTTCGACGATCTCCCCCTCGCGCGCTATTTTCAGCCCCCGCTGACGACGATCGCCCAGCCCAAAGGCATGATCGGCCGCCACACGGTCGAATTGCTGGTCGATATACTTCGCGGCGCCACAAGCCCGTCGCAGCAGGTTACGCTCCAACACGAACTCGTGATACGCAACAGCACCGCCCCACCTGCTGTAGGCCTTTGACCAGCATCGAACTCAGCGATTGGCAGTTCTCGGCGAAGGGCCTGGCTCTACACCTGTCTCTTGCGGAGAATGGAGTTGGCGCCGAACATCGGGCGCGATCAGGGACGAGATCGTCCAACAGCGACCAGTTAACCCAATAGGGCCCATATTCCGGACCGATAGCAGGTACCATGACTCGCTACCGCGACGTTGAACCTCGCCGCTACAGTCCGGCTGCCATTGTCCGATATCGGCAAACACCAGTTCGAATAAGGTTCGAAGATACCGACGATTTTCGAAAAATGGTGCCGCTTACAGGACTCGAACCTGTGACCCCCGCATTACGAAGACTCGGTTCAAGGACTAACCCACCGGAAAACCGTCGTTTGTTCCCCGGTTTTGACCCTCTATGACAATGACAATGCTCACAATCTGTCCCGTCAAGTTCTGGCGATCCGACGACATGACAACCCGCTGAGCGGGCTTCACAATCGGTAGACAGACAACCTCGTTGTCTCATGGTCCGGTCGAACGGACGGTCATCATATCAACCAACGGAGATATAATGATGACGGTACTTTCCTCACTGACAATGGTGGCGTCGGATCGAGCAGCAATGCGGGTCAGAGGAATTGGATCGATGCGGCAGAAGCTGATCGATCGAATTGGCGACCAGATCGAATTGGCAAAGGCTGCCGAGACCGGCCAGTCATTCCAGCGGGTCAAATATCGCCGTGTCCGTGACATCGAGAGCGAACAGGTTTCCGAGTCCGTCGTGAAAACTCGTGTTCGTCCGTGGTGGACGGCAGATCCAGACGGCTCGATCCTGCTGTGGATCAAATACGGAAATACGAACCTGGAATTGGCGAAGGGTAAGCCGGCCATTCGGATCACGAACCGGGACCAGCTTATTCCCACATTGGAGACGGTTCTGGAGGCGGTCAGGGCTGGTGAGCTCGACAAGCAGATCGAAGGCGCTGTTGCCGGGTTCAAGGTTCGGTTCAGCAAGTAACTGGGTGGAGCCGCCAAGTCGCCCCCCTACTCCGACACCGCCGCAGCGATTTTACGTCTGCGGCGGACCGGACGAGCCGCCAAAGCTTCTGCAATCGCCAGCGTTGTCGACTCGTACCGTTCAAACAAAAACTGGATGCGTTGTAGCTCGGTCCTGAACATTTCTCTGCGATAGCAGCGATCAACGGCGCGGTCCAAAGCAGTATGCGCCGAAAACAAGGCCGGTGGCATATTATCATCATAAAGGCCTGCAAGACTTTCGTTCGGATACATCGCGCGTGCATCAAGTACTGCTTGAGCAGCTTCGCTTACCCTTCTTTGAGCAACGTGCCCGGCATTGTCTGGCCAAATGAAGGTATTATAGACAAGCGAGCAGCTGTAGCGATAATCGCTTTTTAACCGACCGCCAACGTTTCGAACCCAAGCCATATGCATTGCCGACTGCAGTATACCAAAATCATAGAGCGTAGCGCCCGATACCGAGCGGGCTAAGTCACTTACAATGATTGTTGGTGCTTCAAAGTTCATGGGTATGTACCGACGATTCTCGGATGAGACCCCTGGAATAAACAAATATCGCTCGACCGGCTGACGGTTTTCACCGAATAAAGTGGCCTTGTCGGCAAGAGCTTTCGTTGCGTCTCGTGTGCTAGCTTCCCGCGACGCCCGGTTGGCTTCAATGCGTCGACGGACCTCCGGAATTGATCGAATGTCCGTCGGAGTGGCGTCAACCAGCCACAAACAGAACCGCTTCACATCGTTGATAAACTCCTCACTACCCTTGAACGTTCTCACAAAACGATCGGTAAAGTCTGGTCCGGCGGCCGTTCCGTCCCGTAGGGCCATCATCTGCTCCTCATCAAGTATGAGGTTTCCATCGTCATTCGCCATGCTGCCATAAGCGATTTTTCGAACTCCAGGCCAAGGCTTGCGCCGACTCCTCACGATGACGTCCGCACCGTCGGGCACAAGGTAGGGGTTGATGGAGCTGCATGCGACAGACTAGCCGTCAGCGCCAATGTTCACGTAATCCACCACAAACTTGTCGTCGCGATCGAATGCAGCGAACCCGATGATTATTACGTGAACCGCGGCGACACCACGGCCCTCCGATGTCCAGCGGAAGGTACGATGAGCGAAGTTTCGACGAACGCCATGCACTTCCATCGATGCCCAAAACGGAGCGACTTGCTCCCCTTGTACAATGGAATTAGTGGAAACAAACGCGCACTGAACTTCTGTGCCCTCGATGAAGGCGGCGGCCTTTTTGTACCAAGCCGCAACGTAATCCAAAACCGAAGCACCGCCACTCGATCCGAACGTTCGTGCCATGTC
>Ga0247809_1000075_pt1 | contig 59063 bp, 51 predicted proteins | sample UWRJL104311B1_FD_180951 | JGI IMG/M metagenome (GOLD analysis project Ga0247809, IMG submission 180951) | Plant litter microbial communities from Arlington Agricultural Research Station in Wisconsin, United States - UWRJ-L104-311B-1 | ecosystem: Environmental > Terrestrial > Plant litter >... | reverse complement strand
CTACCGCAATAAAGAGTTTCAAAAAATACCTATAAAGATGTATTTTTATCTATAGCATGGATTCAAAAAATTATCATTCATAATTCACATCTCCTACTTATCTTTGCAAAACACAACACACACAAAAATGAATTACTTCTCTTCCGATTTCAAGCTCGGTATTTTAGGCGGAGGCCAATTGGGCAAAATGCTTCTGGCAGACACCCGCAAATTTGATATCCAAACTTATGTTTTAGACCCAAGCGAAGAAGCGCCGAGCCGAATTGCCTGCAATAAATTCTTCCAAGGAAATTTAATGGATTTTGACACGGTTTATAATTTTGGAAAAACCGTAGATGTATTGACTTTCGAAATTGAATTGGTCAATATTGAAGCTTTGGAAAAATTAGAAAACGAAGGCGTAAAAGTTTTTCCATCTCCAAAAACCTTGCGAGGCATTCAAAATAAAGGAAAACAGAAAGATTTCTACGTAGAAAATAATATTCCGACAGCGCCGCATAAAAGATTTAAAGATTTAAAAGATTTAAAGATTGAAGTAGAAAATACTAACGTTTCAGTTCCTTTCGTATGGAAAAGCGCTGAATTTGGGTATGACGGAAACGGCGTTAAAGTCGTTCGCTCTATTTCTGATTTAGATAATCTTCCAAACGTGGAATGCATAGCTGAAGAAATGGTTCCATTTAAAAATGAATTGGCCGTAATTGTGGTCAGAAATCCGAAAGGCGAAATCAAAACCTATCCAGTCGTGGAAATGGAATTTCACCCAGAAGCCAATCAAGTGGAATATGTAATTTGCCCTGCACGAATTGATGAAAAAGTCGCTGAAAAAGCGCGAGCAATCGCCTTAAATGTTTCAGAAAAATTCAATCATGTTGGACTTTTGGCAGTGGAAATGTTCCAAACCGAAGATGATGAAATTCTAGTAAACGAAGTCGCTCCAAGACCGCACAATTCCGGACATTATTCCATCGAAGCTAGTTATACTTCACAATTTGAAAACCATTTGAGAGCGATTTTAGATTTGCCTTTAGGAAATACTGATAGCAAAGTAGCTGGAATTATGGTAAATTTAGTCGGCGAAGAAGGTTTTTCTGGGCAGGTAGTTTATGAAAATATTGAAGAAATCTTGGCGATTGATGGCGTAACGCCACATATTTATGGAAAACGCGAAACACGTCCGTTTAGAAAAATGGGACACGTGACGATTGTCAATGAAGATATTTCTGAGGCTAGAAAAATAGCTGAAGAAGTGAAGAAATTGATTAGAGTAATTAGTAAATAACTCATATGAATGATATAGAAAAAGCTGGAAAGAAAAATACTATATTGATATCAATTAGCATCTTATTGGTTTCATTGCATACAATTTATTTCTATCAATCAGTTCATCCTGAAATTGATACAAAGAAATTAATTCAACAAATTATTAGGTTTGCATTAACAGCAGGCTTGCTATATGCAATCTATATTGGTAAAAATTGGGCCAGAATTATTGCCTTGATTTTATTTTCTCTTGCAATATTGGGTGCGATATACGGCGTTTTTACAATCCAAGACAATATAAATAAAATCCCTTTTATAGTAATGATATTTGTTTATGGCCTGGCTCTATACCATTTCGGCTTTTCAAGTTCTTTCAGCGCCTTTAAAAAATTCCAACAAAAACAAACAACACAAATATAAAATGAGCAAAGTAGCAATAATAATGGGTTCCATTTCAGACATGCAAGTCATGCAGGAAGCCATCGACATATTAAAAGACTTTAATATTGAAACGGAAGTTGACATAGTTTCGGCACACAGAACGCCAGAAAAATTATTTGATTTCAGTAAAAATGCACACACAAGAGGAATTTCTGTAATCATCGCTGGAGCTGGCGGTGCGGCACATTTACCAGGAATGGTGGCTTCAATGTCACCCCTTCCAGTAATTGGAGTTCCTGTGAAATCAAGCAATTCAATTGATGGTTGGGACAGTGTTTTATCAATTCTTCAAATGCCAGGTGGTGTCCCTGTGGCAACTGTGGCTTTGAATGGAGCAAAAAATGCTGGGATTTTGGCGGCGCAGATTATCGGAAGTTCTGATGCTTCGGTTTTAGATCGAATTATTGCTTACAAAGAAAATTTAAAGCAAGCTGTTATTAAGGCTTCGGAAGGATTGAAGTAATTAAGTTTTTAAAAATTTTAAACGCAAAGAATCGCAAAGTTTTTCGCAAAGTTTCGCAAAGCTGTCTTGGCTTTCTTCCTTTGCGAGATTTTGGCGAACTTTGCGTTTATTTTTTTATAACCTAAACGTTTTCATAACACACTTTCAATTCTATCTCCAATTTCATACTTTTGAATCCAACCTTAATGAAGCGTAATTTCTTAATGGTTCAAAAAATATAATTAGAAAAACACATGTCAATACTCACACAAAAATTCGCAACACAACACGATACCGCGCCTTTTTCGCAAATTAAAAACGAAGATTTTCTTCCCGCTTTTAAAGACGGAATTGCAACTGCAAAAAAAGAAATCGATGAAATAATCGCCAATCCAGAAACGCCGACTTTTGAAAATACAATCGAAGCAATGGATTTCAGCGGTTCGACTTTAGACCGAATTTCAAGTATTTTCTTCAATTTACATTCAGCGGAAACTAATGATGAAATCCAGAAAATCGCTCAGGAAGTTTCGCCTTTGCTATCAGAATTCGGGAATGATATTCGCTTAAATTCCGATTTATTTGAAAGAGTAAAATCGGTTTATGAAAATAAATCAAACCTCAACTTGAATGCGGAACAGACAACTTTATTAGATAAAAAATACAAGAGTTTTTCAAGAAACGGAGCGAATTTATCCGAAGAAAAGAAAAATCAGCTTCGTGAAATTGACAAGGAATTATCGAAATTAAGCTTGGAATTCGGCGAAAACGTCTTGTCAGAAACACAAAATTTCCAGTTGCATATTACGGATGAAAATGATTTGTCAGGTTTGCCAGAAGGAACAATCGAAGCTGCAAAAGAATTGGCAACAAGCCAAGAAAAAGAAGGCTGGATTTTCACTTTAGATTACCCAAGCTACGTTCCGTTTTTGACGTATGCGGATAATCGCGAACTTCGTAAAAAGATGGCGATTGCTTTTGGTTCAAAGGGTTTTCAAAAGAATGAATTTGACAACGAAGAAATTGTTCTGAAGATTGCAAGACTGCGTTTTGAAAGAGCCAAACTTTTGGGTTATGCTTCGCATGCGCATTTTGTTTTGGAAGAAAGAATGGCGGAAAGTCCGGAGAAAGTGACCACTTTTTTAAATGAATTATTGGAAAAAGCAAAACCTGCCGCTCAAAAAGAATTTGAGCAATTGAAGAAATTTGCTAAAGATTTAGACGGAATTGAAGAGTTAGAGAAATGGGACGGCGCTTATTATTCTGAAAAATTGAAACAGCAATTATTCAATTTAGATGATGAAAAACTGAAGCCTTATTTCAAATTAGAAAATGTTTTAGAAGGCGCTTTTACCGTTGCCAGCAGATTATATGGCTTGACTTTCGTTGAAGTAAATACGATTGAAAAATACCATCAAGATGTAAAAACTTACGAAGTGAAAAATATTTCGGGCGGTTTGGTTTCCATCTTTTACGCCGATTTCTTCCCAAGAAAAGGAAAGCGAAATGGCGCTTGGATGACTTCGTTCAAATCGCAATATGTTTTGAGCGGCATTAATGAAAGACCTCATATTTCGATTGTCTGCAACTTTACAAAACCTACAGAAACAAAACCTTCGCTTTTGACTTTCAATGAAGTAACTACTTTATTTCATGAATTTGGCCATGCCTTACACGGAATGTTGGCCAACACGGTTTACCCAAGTTTGTCAGGAACAAGCGTTTTCTGGGACTTCGTGGAATTGCCGAGCCAGATTTTCGAAAACTGGTGCTATGAGCCAGAAGCTTTGGCTTTGTTTGCACATCATTATCAAACAGGCGAATTAATTCCGACGGAATATATCCAGAAAATTAAAGAATCTGCGAGTTTTCAAGAAGGCTTGGCGACAATGCGCCAATTGAGTTTTGGATTGCTAGACATGGGCTGGCACGGACAAGACCCTACCGAAATTAAATCAGTTAAAGATTTTGAAACGGCACAATTTGAATCTACAAAATTATATCCAGATGTGAAGGAAAACGCAATGAGTACTTCGTTTTCACATATTTTTCAAGGCGGTTATTCTTCAGGATATTACAGCTATAAATGGGCCGAAGTTTTGGATGCCGATGCTTTTGAATTCTTTCAAGAAAAAGGAATTTTTGATCCGGAAGTGGCGAAGCGTTTTCAAGAAAATGTGCTTTCAAAAGGAGGAACAGAACATCCGATGATTTTGTACAAGCGCTTCCGCGGAAGCGAGCCAAAACCAGATGCTTTGCTGAAAAGAGCTGGGCTTTTGGGGACTTCTTAGACTTCTTAGACTTCTTAGACTATAGTGTAATGGATTGCCAGATTATTTCTGACAATCCATTTTTTTATTTTATAAAATTTATGCAAGACCTATCTAGAAGGTAGGCCTACCTACCTATGTAGGTAGGCGAACCTATGAAAAAGGTAGGCGAACCTACAAAAAAGGTAAGCGTGCCTACCTATATGGGTAGGCGAGCCTATGAAAAAGGTAGGCGTGCCTACCTATATGGGTAAGCGAGCCTATGAAAAAGGTAGGCGATCCTAGAAAAAAGGTAGGCGCGCCTACCCCTATAGGTAGGCATTGCTTCAAAAGATATAATTTTACAGAGATTAAAAATTGAAAGATTTTAATTACATTTGAGGCGAAAAATGATAAATGACCCCCGATGAAAATGAAATTCACTATCTTGTATAGCTTGCTATTGCTATGCTTTTATTCAACAGTAAGCTATGGACAACTTCCCGCGTTCACTTTTACGCTTACAGCCACTGATGAGACTTGTCCTCAAAATGGAACTCTTAATTTTCAAGTTTCAGGAACCGATCCGGGTGCTGTTATAATTTATACAATTTACAAGCTTCCTGTTACTGCGACACCTTTTACAACAGTAACTTCAAATTCGCTTACGGGTTTAAGAGCGGCGACTTATCGGATTGTGGCTACTCAAACATTGGGAAGCTTGACCAATAGCCAGACTTCTGAAATAACAATAGCGGATCGAAAGGCAGATTTGGTTTTTTCAATGGCGGGAAGCGGTGCAATTTGCAGTGACGGCAGCGTCATAACTGTAAATGTAACCCAAGGAAATCCGGTGGGATATGAACTCTTCAATGGCCCGATCACAAGGCCTATACAAACATCTCCTATTTTTTCAAATCTTCCGGCAGGAAATTATACGGTCAGGGTTCATGATGTTTGCAGCAATGCAGTCAGCAGGTCATTTACATTGGCAGTGCCAGATTATAGCGCAACTGGCATCATTCCGCAGGCAACTGAATTTCCAAAGCCAGAACTTCCAACTTGCGATAGTATTGTTATTGGCCACCGATTATCAATATCTCCTCAATATTATCTTTCTTATCCGTTCACTTTTCAATTTACTGTTTATCCTCCAGGAGGAGGCACGCCAATTGTTACTTCTAGTGTAATCAACGGCACTTCTGGAAGGCATGCTGGAGGATACCTGCCACAATCTGTCCCTTTTGAATTTACAATTCCTTATTACCCATCATCTTACACCTATGATTTACTAATTACAGATGCTTGCGGCAAAACTTATACGAGGAATGCCTATTTGGTAAATAAGCAAATGGCTGCAATAATTGCGACCAAAACTTTAACCTGCGGCCAAAAAGGACTTAAACTTTCTGGAACAAATTATGTCTCTCCTCTTCATGTCGAATTTCTTTCAAGCCCGAGCACGTTTGTTGCTTCATCCTATAATGCTTCTCATCCTGATTTTAATGAATTTCCAGAATATGGGGCAATAAACAATGCTGTTCCTGACGGATTATACAGAGTGCAAGTTACTGATGCCTGCGGGAGATCGGCAATTAGCCAAATACAAGTTTTAACGGAGCCGAAAGCTACTGCCACAGCAACAAACACATGTCAAGATGGGGCTTCTATAAAAGTAAAATCTGAAGGAGCTTCCATTGTTTCTATTTTTATTACCCAAGCTCCGGGTCCGCCAATTTCGTTTCCTTTTCCATTACCTTTTAATGCAGAGGCTTATATTACGGCTGAAGGAACTGTAGAAATCAGCGGTATTTTAGTTCCTGGAAATTATATACTTTCAGTGACCGACAGTTGCAGCAATACTTACGCGCTTCCTGTCAATGTTCCATCTCCCGGCAGAGTTGCGCCAACTCTTGTCCCTAGATATGCGGGAGGATGTGATGCTGGATTTGGATCTGTATATTTTGGCCATCCAGATATTACGCTTCAATCTGTAACTTTCTTAAGCGGGCCAGACATAACAGCTGCTTTAAACGTATCTGAAAATATTAGAGGTACTTTTTTCATGATGAGCTCGCTCAGGGCAGGAACTTATAGGGCGATTGTAAACATTGAGTGCTCAAATTCACAAATATTGACATTGCAGATTCCAGAATATATAGGAAATACCACCGTTAATGTCATCGAAGGCTGTTCTTCATTTGATATGGAATTTTCACATACAAATAACAATACAACCAACAATTTAGGCTATTGGCTTCAAAAGAGAAGACCAAACGGAAGCTGGGGCCATCCTACAACTGGCGTAGTTTATAGCAATCCTGCTATATCTCCAAATTCGATAAATTCATTGCCTGTGGTCAACAACAGCTTGAATACCAATTTAGGAAACGAGGGAAATTACCGACTGATGACTGCATCTACAATTTATAGCAGTGTCGGAAGCAGTTCCACCTGCGTTCGAGTATTGCATGAATTTTCTATCGGAGGACCGCCTGTGATAAATAGCGTCACTACTTTTTCATGTTCAGGAAATCTATCTGCTGCTTTTGTTGACGTAAGAGGAATAGGTCCATTTATCTATCAAATTAAGGAAAAAAATTCACTTCCTTTTGAAATTGACAATGGCAATGATCCAATGTTTTCTAATTTAGAAACTGGAATTTATAGATTTCAAGTGCAAGATGCCTGCGGTAATATTGAAAGTATAATTTATGAAATTTCAGAGCCGTTTGAATTTACGCCTATAGCATATTTATGCGAGGGAGAGTATGGTGAAATTGTTGTACCGCAGTTTGATTACTTGCAATATGTTTGGTATAAAGAAGGAGAAGAAACCAATATCCTTTCTACAACTAATATACTCCCATTTAATCCAGTGAATATTGCTACAGACGCCGGCGTTTATTTTGTTTCTATAACATATCCTTTTACAATGACTTCCTGCTTAAACCAGCTGATTCGATATGAAGTAAAACCAGATATTTTTTCGCCAAGAGCGGGTAACGACAACTACGTAAGTTTATGCACTATTCCGCCAATTATAGATTTGAGAGATTATTTGGCGGGTGATTTTCAGACTGGTGGTATTATTTACTTTACTGGTTCAGGCAGTATAAATTTATCTTCTTCAGGAATATGGAATCTTGCCGGAATTACGCCAGGCATTTACACTTTTATCTATTGGATAATGGGAGATTGTGGGACTACTGATGAAGCTGCAATTACTGTAGAATTTACAAATTTAATAAGCAAGCCAATCCTAACTGCAATTGATCCGCTTTGCGTTGGCGAACCTGTCAGCTTATCGGTTACAAACGTGAACCTGCTTTATACTTATTCTTGGACAGGCCCAAATGGATTTACAGCAAGCGGATTTAGTCCCGTTTTTCCAAATGCAACTATAGACATGGCTGGAGATTATACGGTCACGGCTAGTTTAGGCCAGTCATCTTGCCCTTCAGAAGCAACAGTGGTAACTCTCGTTATAAATCCTTTGCCAGAATTTCATTTCACAAACCAAGCTGTGGAAATTTGTGCAAATCAAAGTGCCATGCTTTCACTTGACGGAGATAATTTTGATGTAAATCTAGCCGACTTTACTTGGTATCATGACGGCAATGAAATTCCTAGCGTTTCAATTTCAGAAATTGAAGTAAATCAACCAGGAATTTATAAAGCAGTTGCTATTTATAATGGATGTTCGAGTGAAGAAGAATTTAGAGTAGTATTGAACACCGATGTATTTTTTGTAGACACAAAAGTAGGCTGTGAAAATGATTTATATATGCTGTCCGCTTTTGCGGTAAATGATTCTTTCGATGAATCTACTGCAACCTATGAATGGACTGGCCCAAATGGTTTTACCTCAACGCAGCAATTTGTTGATGTGAGCGGATTAGATTCTGGAGATTATAAAATAGTAGTAACTAATGATAGCGGTTGTAATTCAGATGACACAATTTATGTAAGAAAAGCATATTGCAAAATTCCAAAAGGAGTTTCGCCAAACGGAGATTTAAATAATGATACTTGGTCTTTAGCCGGAATGGATATTGAAAAAGTCAAAATCTTCAACCGCCATGGAGCAGAAGTTTTCGAGCAGAATGATTACATAGACCATTGGCATGGACAAGCAAAAAACGGAAATATGTTGCCAAACGCGACTTATTATTATCATATAAAATTCAGAAGCGGCCATGAAAAAACAGGCTGGGTTTATTTGAATAGAGAAGTAAATTAAACATCTGCTTGAAAAAGAAAAACCTGTGAAGCTAACTTCACAGGTTTGATTTAACCAACTATCTAAAAAGGCTAAACAAAAAAACTATACGATTTCCATGTGAAAATTTACCTGCTGTTTCGCGCTGCCTTTCAGCAAACCGCCACTATTATTTTGACCAAGCATATTTTCTCTTCCATGGATTTCTATTTCTACGCTATTTTCCAATGGAACTGCCAGTCCTTTTTTTAAAGTTTTGTCAGCAATTGGCAATTTAAAAAAGGCTTTAACTTCAAGATGCGTTTGGCAATTAGAACAATATTGAGAATTCCAGCGGCTCAAAACGGCTTCTGTCCCCAGATGTTCTTTTTTTCCATTGATGATTGCATATGCAGAAATCATAAATGAACCCCTGATTGGCGCTTTATTGATTCTAGACACTTTGATTACCTTGGCAGACTCTTTCAATACTGACGATTTTGAAACAGTAAATTCTTCTAAAGAACCTACGCTATAAGTTAATCCCAATTGTTTTTCAATGTTGATACAATCTAAAGAATTATATGTTTTGCCTCCTTTTTTCTTGAACGGATTAAGAGGAGTTTCTAAATCTAGCCATGAATTAGGCGCCATTCCAGGTGTCGGCCCTTGATTATCGACTGTGTTTGTTCCAGGATATTCTGGAAAAATTTCAAGATGGTCTGTAAATCCATGTTTTTTCTGCCAAAGCCAAAATACGCGGTCAATATTGCAATGATGGAAATAAAAAATTGGGTCAAGTCCTGCCGTATCATTTTCGCCCATATCTCCGTTTGCTCCTTGAATCGGCGAGCGATCATAAGTCGGCAAATCACATCCGCCTACAGCCAAATGGATACTGTTGTGTGGTGATTCAAGCGAAACCACAGGAGCTTTTCCTTCTTCAAGATTTGCATTCCATTCTGCAGCCGAAGTAGTATTTGAAAAAACTGTAAAATTAGGAGCATCTAAACAGTCCTTAAATTTTTGATTCACATTCGTTGGAATAACTTTTCCATTTACGACAATTTGAGAATTCAACCAATTTAATACATTGTCATTCAATATTCCCACATTCTTGCTATGATTCGGGAATTGTGCATTATGAGCTTCCGTTGCCGCTTTAGCTTCGTCGCTTCCCACAAGTCCAGACAAAGGATAACGCACTGTTTCATATCCTAATGGCTTGCTATAAAGATTGTTATCTCCTTGAACATTATCAACAATATTTTTAGGAAAAACAAAAGACCGCAAAGGATTTGCTATTTTCTTTCCATCAAGTTCAAAAAATTCATCGGTCAAACATGACGGAATTCCTTTTTTTAACGACTCCTCACTAGTTTCATCCCAATAAGGCAACATTACTTCCTTACAGCCTTTTATACTCTGCAATGCTTCTTCTAATTTTAAAAGATAAACGCGGTGCCATGTTGGAAATAATACGTTTCCGTGGTTGCAATAACCGCCCCAATAAGCGCTGCTCCCCCATCCTGCTCCTCTAAAAGGTTCTCCATGAAAACCGCCTAGCTTGAAAAATGAATTCTCATCTTCTGCCGGAAGCTCTTTGATGCCTTTCCAAGCACGCATTAAATTTTCTAATTCTTTTTTATTTCCGTTATCGTAATCTCTTTGTAACTCGATTACTGATTTTCTAATTTTTAATTTTGCACACATAATTTTTTATTAAATATTAATTTTGTTTTGTTGTAAATAGTTGATTTCGAATCGCTGGAAATTGCATAAACAATGAACCTGAAATCATGAAAAGCATGCCTGAAATCAGTATCCATTTTTCATTGCCAAAAGAAAATCTCCCAATTAAAATAACCATTACTCCCACAAAGCTTAGCAGGAATGGCAAATAATTGTTGCGTGTTGATTTTTTATAAATCATAAATAAATGGATTGCTAAAAAACCTATCAGAACTGGCAGAAGCCATCCCATATAAGGCAATTGTGACAAGCCAAGACTTCCGAACATGCTCATGTAAACTGCCCAGCAGATAGGACATTTTGGAAAAAAAGCAATAAGAATACTTAGCAATACCGAAGGAATCGCTTTTAGTGTCTTATTCATTTTCGGCAATGGTTTTTGTAAGCTAGGCTGATTTTCTACCATACTATTATTAGTACAGCAACAGCTTTTTGTACCTGAAATAGAATTATTCATATGCTATAGTTTTATGATTCTATTCCGATTGCAATACTGCATAAAAAGAACAAACAACTCCAGCCGGACTTGTACCGCCACTTCCATCTGGATGAGGAATTGCACGTGTAACTGTCCCAACTAATGTAGGCACTTGTTTCGCACCATTAGGTATTTGTGGCACTACATAGCATAAATAATCATAAACCCAGAGTGAGCCACCGACTATTCCAGAGCCTTGGAACCAAAGCGTTGCAGGATTTCCATATTGAAAAGATCCTTTCAAATCGAGTTCCCATCCGGTGTCATAAATTTTTCCTGATAAGGAGCCGTCTAAGGCTGTTTTAATTTCTAGATTCCCTCTTCCAAATTCGAGAGAATCAAAAGTTGCGGCTAAGTCTGGATTGTTGAGCAGACTTCGATAGGTCCATAAGCCGGAACCTAAGATTTGGGGTAGGTTTGACATAATTTATTTATTTTGGGGGTTAATAATTAAATTTGAAAAGAATAAAATAACAATAAAATAAAATCACCAAGACGCGTACAATTACCTGATTTTAAATATTCTAAAAAAAACACAAATAACTTTCATTTATTTTTGAAAGTTTAAAAATAAAGTTATACATTTGGTCTATGGAATTCAAAGAAGCAAAAAACAAATTCATTCAAACTTGGGGCGCACTTGGCTCTCAATGGGGAATTAACAAGACGATGGCGCAGATTCATGCGTTGTTAATGGTTTCGCCAGAAGCGCTTTCAATGGAAGATATTATGGAAGAGCTTTTGATTTCAAGAGGAAACGCCAGCATGAATTTACGCGCCTTGATGGATTGGGGAATTGTATATAAGGAATACAAATCTGGAGAAAGAAAGGAGTTTTTTACAGCCGAAAAAGATTTGGATGAATTGGCTGTAAAAATTGCAAAAGAAAGAAGCAAAAGAGAAATCAAGCCTGCTTTGCGAGTTTTGAAAGACGTTTCATTAATCGACCCAAATCAATCTTCAGAGACAAAACATTTTGTGGATCAGACTTCAAAATTATATGATTTTGTTTTAAAAGCGGATAATATGATTGACAAAGTAACGGAGTTTAAAGACAATTGGATTGGCCGTTTGGTTATGAAAATTATGAAATAAAAAAATTTAATTAAAAGTTTCATTTTTTTCTGAAAGTTTAAAAATTTATAGGTATGAAAATAGCATTTAAAATAGTAGAAATAATAAATATAATTGCTTTGTTGTTTTTAGGCTTTTTGGCTTATGGAGTAGCGGTTACAGGCTTTTTACAAATCATTGCAGCAATTCTATTTTTAATATTATTCCCAAAGAACAAACTGATTTACATTTATTTTGGGCTAGTTATTATTTTCTTTTGTTTCTGGAATGGAGAATTCGATTGGCTGTTCGCCATACCGATATTTTTAATTTTCTTTTTGACCTTCATAATCTACAAACAAAAATCAGCAATTAAGAAACATCAAAAATCTCAAAATCATGAAAACGCTTGAAAACCAAACTCTGCTTTTTGACGAAGATTGTCCGCTTTGCCAAGTTTATACGACCGGTTTTATTAAAGCTGGAATGTTAGATAAAAACGGAAAAAAGCCTTTCTCAAATTTAACTGATGAAGAACAAATTTTTATTGATGTTAAAAGAGCTTCTAACGAAATTGCTTTGGTCGATAATAAAAACAAAACTGTGATTTATGGCATCGACAGCTTATTAAAAGTCATCGGAAATTCATTTCCTTCGATGGAAAAAGTTGGAAATATTACTCCTATAAAATTCTTGCTTAAAAAATTATATTCTTTTATTTCTTATAACCGAAAAGTAATTATTCCGAATAAAAAAACAAGCGAAAAAGCATTGCAATGCGTTCCAAGTTTTAATTACAAATACAGAATGCTGTACATCGGTTTTGCAATACTAATGACAGCTTTGACGCTTTTTAATTATTCAGAATTGATTCCAAATTTACCAAAAGAAAATTTTAACAGAGAATTGATTTTAGCGTTCGGGCAACTACTTTTTCAGAGTTTATTTTTATTAAAATTCGACCGAAAAACAATTTTAAATTACGCCGGAAATTTAATGACAGTTTCGTTATTTGGCTCTTTGATTTTGACTCCGATTTTAATTCTGAATCAATTTATAAACTTGCCAGAAATAGTAGTTTTAGGTTGGTTCGGAATCACAGTTTTCGTAATGTTCATCGAACATTTCAGAAGAATAAAACTTTTAGAATTGCCAAGTTATTTATGTTACACTTGGGTAATTTACAGAATAATTGCCTTAATAATCATCTTAAATATATAGTTATGAAAAAGCTAATCATCGCAGCAGGAACCGGATTTTTGGGTCAAGTTTTGGCAAATCATTTTAAAAATAAATTCGAAGAAATTATTATTCTGACAAGAGGGAATTCAAAAACAAAAAACGGATTTCGTTATGTAAACTGGAATGCCAAGACATTTTCCGGTTGGGAAAAAGAACTAGAAAATGCAGATTTGCTAATCAATCTTGCCGGAAAATCTGTTGATTGCCGTTACACCGAAGAAAATAAAAAAGAAATTTTAGATTCAAGAATTGAAAGCACAAAAATTTTAAATCTGGCTGTTTTAAATTGTAAAAATCCGCCAAAACATTGGATGAATTCGTCAACCTCAACAATCTACAGACATTCTTTAGACAAACAAATGGACGAAGTTAATGGCGAAATTGGCGATGACTTTTCAATGAATATTGCCAAATCTTGGGAGAAAGCTTTCTTTGAAATAGATACTGCGAAAACAATAAAAACAGCTTTGCGAACTTCAATTGTTTTAGGTAAAAACGGAGGCGCTTTTCTTCCCTTAAAAAATTTGACAAAGTTAGGTTTTGGTGGAAAACAGGGGAAAGGAAATCAATTTATTAGCTGGATTCACGAAAAAGATTTTGCCAAAGGTGTAGAATTTATATTCGAAAAAGAATTGACTGGAGTTGTAAATATTGTTTCTCCAAAACCAATTCAAAACGCAACTTTCATGAAAGTTTTGCGCAAAAGTTTAGGCATGCCAACAGGAATTCCGATTGGTGAAAAACTATTGAAATTTGGAGCAAAAATTATTGGAACAGAAACTGAATTGGTTTTAAAAAGTAGAAATGTAATTCCGAAAAGATTGCTTGAAAATGGCTTTGAATTTGAATTTGGTGATTTGGAAAAAGCAATTGAAAATATAAAATGATAAATTCCTGCAAGGTTTTCAAAACCTTGTAGGTATTTAAATAATGTAAAAATCAAACCTACAAGGTTGTAAAAACCTTGCAGGAAACACACAAGTATGAACCAAAATAACTCTCCAAACTAAAATAAAAGCGCCAATAGAAACCGTTTTCAACTTATCCAGAAACATAAACATTCACTTGCTTTCCATTAGCCAAACTAATGAAAAAGCCGTCGCTGGAAAAACTTCTGGATTGATAGAATTGAATGAAACGGTAACATGGAAAGGAAAACATTTCGGGATTTATTTGCATCATAAAAGTGTGATTTCTTCAATGACTTTTCCGAGTTATTTTGTGGATGAAATGCAAGAAGGCGCTTTTAAATCTTTTAAACACAAACATCATTTCAGCTTTGAAAATGGTTTTACAATTATGAATGATGAAATTTATTATGAAACGCCTTTTGGTATTTTTGGGAAATTATTTGATAAAATTCTACTCAAAAAGCATTTGACAGTTTTAATACAAAAACGAAATCTGATAATTAAAGAAATTGCGGAAAAATCACACCAAATAAACACATCCACTTAATCGATTATTTTTTAAATAGATTCTCATGGAATTGCCACTTTCATCTGCTTAGGCAAAATCGCTACTTCCAGTTTAGAAACTTCATCACAATATTCGCCATCAATTTGAAAACTTACCGGAACATTTGTTGTAATTGTCGCTTTATCCGTAGAAATAATTTCTACATCGCCTGATTCTATTGGCATATTTCCGGAAAGAATTTTTCCGAAGACAATCAAATCTAGATTTTTCAAAATTACAATTTCAAATTTTCCATCGTTCATCACACCGTCTGGATTGATTGTCACACCAGTTCCATATTTCTGTGAATTTGCAATAACGACCATTCTGGCTTCTGTTTCAACAGTTCTATTTTTAGTCTTAATTTTGGCTATAAATGGCTCTTTTAATCCAGTTAATGTATTTATAGCTTGCAATGCATAGCCTAATTTTCCTCTGACATTGCTGTTTTCATAATTTTTGACCAGATCGGCGTTGATTCCGATATCGCTTAAATGAAGGCTTTTTTTGCCGTTTATAGAAATCATATCCATTTCCATATAATCATTTCTAAAAGCTATTTTTAAGTTTTCCTCCAATTCATCTGGAAGATTTAAGTCTACTGAAAGTCCGTTGGCAGAACCGCCTGGAATAATTCCTATAATTACATTATGATTTTCTACTGCTTCAGCCACCATTTTAATTGTTCCGTCACCACCTACAACAATTATTCTTTCTGCGTCATGATTTTCTTGCAGTTTTTGTATTTTCTCTTCGTCATTTTTTCCTGTCGTTTCAAAAATAATCAAATTGACATTTTCATTTTTCGCAAAATTAGTCGCAACTTCAATGATTTCGGTCTTGTCGACATCCCCAGAAATCGGGTTTACAACCAGTATATAATTCTTTAACGAGCTCATATTTTAATAATTGCTTAAATTTTCGTATTTTGTTATAGCGTAATATAAATATAGCACAAATTATGAAGCCAATCTTAAAATTATACCGCGGTTATGCAAATGATCAAGAGCTGATTGTGATGGGCCATGTTTTTAAGCCGACAACTAAGGAAGACTATGATTTCCAGAAGAAAAAATTCAAAAATGCAAAGTCTGTTATTCGGATGTTCAGAATTAAAACACAGTCAAATGCTTCAGTTTATTTGGAACATAATGGTATAAAAATTCATACAAAATCACTTGACGACGGTTATTTTAAGTTTTGTATTCCGTTGACTCGCGATTTGGATTATGGCTGGAATGAATATAAAGTGAGTATCTTTTTCAATGATAAAGAAATTAGCGAAAAAGGCAGCTACATAAGGCCTCACGAAGGAAACTGGGGATTTATTTCTGATATTGATGACACTTTTTTAGTATCGCATACACGTAATGCTTTTAAAAAACTTTACATTTTATTATTCAGAAATGTGAATGACAGAAAGATATTTGAAGATGTCGTACCTCATTATCAAGCTTTGAGTACTGCCGGAAGAACAAATAAAAACGAGCAAAATGCCTTCTTTTATGTTTCTAGCAGCGAATGGAATTTATACCGATTTATTACACAATTCACCGCTTTGCATAATTTGCCAAAAGCCGTTCTATTATTAAAAGATATAAAAACCAGTCTTACCGATTTTTTCTTGACAGGAAGAGGCGACCACAATCACAAGTTTGAAAAAATAAAGCATGTTTTAGAGTTTTATCCACATTTGAAATATGTTCTATTAGGAGATGATTCCCAACACGATCCTTATTTATATGAAGATATCTGCAAAATTTTCCCAGTGACCGTAAAAGCAGTCTATATCCGTCAAACCGGAAGCCATAAAAAACAAAAAGCAATTGAAGCCATGAAAAATATTGAAAGTATGGGCGTTGACACCTGTTATTTTAAAGATAGCAGTGATGCAATTGCGCATTCTAAACGAATTGGGATAATTTCTGAAGAGATAAAATAAAAAAAGACAGGCTATTTACCTGTCTTTAAATTTATGCATTGTCAATTTCCAATTGAACCGCTTCCCAATCTTCTAAAAGCTTATCCAAATCCTTTTTCTTTTTGTTATAAGCCATAAAAAACGAGGCATCTTCAATATGCTTGTCATAATTAGAAGCTAAAAGCTTATCGTCTTTTTGGATATCAATTTCCAATTGCTTGATCTGGCTTTCTACTTTGCTTAATTTATTCTGAAGTGCCTTTCCTTTTTTCTGGTCTTCATAAGACTGTGATTTATCTTTCGGCGCTTCTTTTTTAGCAATATCTCTTTTCTCAACTTCACGCATGTTTTCAAGATTTCGCTGTTCCAAAAAGAAATTAATATCGCCCAAATATTCTTTTATCTTTTGATCTTTGAATTCATAGACAATATTTGACATCCCTTGCAAGAAATCCCTATCGTGAGAAACCAAAAGCAATGTTCCTTCATATTGTTGCAATGCTGCTTTCAATACATTTTTAGATTTTATATCTAAGTGATTCGTCGGCTCATCCATCACAAGAACATTGATCGGTTGTAAAAGCAATTTGCATAGCGCCAGACGGTTTCTTTCGCCACCAGAAAGCACTTTTACCTTTTTCTCAACATCGTCACCTCTGAATAAGAAAGAACCCAGCATGTCACGTACTTTTGAACGATTCGTATCTGTTGCAGCATCTTGCATTGTCTGCAAAAGCGTAATTTCTCCATCTAAATACTCAGCTTGATTTTGGGCAAAATATCCTAATTGTACATTATGTCCTAATTTAATTGTTCCGGTATAATCAATATCTTTTACGATAGCTTTGATAAAAGTCGATTTCCCTTGGCCATTTTGACCGACAAAAGCAATTTTGCTTCCTCTTTCGACCAACAGGGAAATATCTTTTAGGATAGTTTTTTCACCATAGTTTTTAGTAACATCTTCCGCCTCAATAACTACTTTTCCAGGCGTTATCGAAACTGGAAACGAAATATTCATCACAGAATTATCATCTTCGTCAACTTCAATTCTTTCGACTTTGTCCAGCTTTTTTATGAGTGATTGCGCCATCGAAGCCTTAGAAGCCTTTGCCCTAAATTTTTCAATAAGCTTTTCAGTCTCTTCAATTTTCTTAGCTTGATTTTTTTGTGTAGCCAACTGTTTTTCACGAATCTCGTGACGCAATTCTAAATATTGAGAATAAGGTTTGTTGAAATCATAGGCTTTTCCTAGAGAAATTTCAATTGTCCTATTAGTCACATTGTCCAAGAACATTTTATCGTGAGAAACGATGACCACAACTCCGGGATAATTTCGAAGAAAGCTTTCCAACCAAATAATCGACTCGATATCTAAGTGATTCGTCGGCTCATCCAGAAGCAAAATGTCATTGGCTTGCAAAAGTAATTTCGCTAATTCAATACGCATTCTCCAACCTCCAGAAAAAGTTTCTGTCTGGTTATTGAAATCTTCCCTTTTGAAACCAAGTCCTAATAATATTTTTTCAGTATCTCCTACATAATTGTAACCGCCCAATAAATCAAAACGATGCGTGTAATCAGACAAATCTTCAATAATTTGGCTATATTCATCGCTTTCATAATCAGTCCTTGTGACTAATTGATGATTGATTTCTTCTAATTTTTTTTCTACAATCTTGATTTCAGTAAATGCTTCATAAGCCTCTTCAAGAACTGTTCTTCCTTGTTCAAAATCAATATCTTGACGAAGAAAACCGATTCTAACTTCTTTTTCTGTAGCGATACTTCCTGAATCTGGCGCAAAATCCTTGGCTAGAATCTTCAGCATTGTAGATTTTCCAGCACCATTTTTTCCGACAAGACCAACTCGATCGCCAGCTCCCATTCTAAAAGTTACTTCTTCGAAAAGATAAGTTCCTCCAAAGGAAACTGACAAATTATGTATATTAAGCATTTATTGTATTTTTATTGGTAATTGAATGCGTAAATTTGCTTAGCCATTCTGGCGAAATAAATTTTTTGCAAATGTTAAAAAAAGGATCCAAATTATATAGCATTTTAACAGGAACTTGTCCTAGATGCCAAAATGAGAGCATGTATGCCGATAAAAACCCATACAATTTATCGAAAGTTTTTGATATGCATGAAAAATGCAGCCATTGTGGTTTTAAATATAAAATCGAACCTTCATTTTTCTTCGGTGCAATGTATGTTAGTTATGGCGTTGGAATTGCTTTTGGCGTTGCCGCTTTTATCATTTCTTATTTCTTTTTTGGCAGTTCCCTAAAAACTTCTTTTATTGCTATCATAGCAGCTTTGGTAATTTTCATGCCTTACATCATGAGAATTTCTAGAAACATTTGGATCAATATGTTTGTAAGCTATGATAAAAATTCAGACGTAAAAGCTACCAAATAATTTTCTTGAATCTTTTTATTGAAGCTTGAGGCTCTATATCTTTACCAAATTCTATGTTTTCAAATAATGATTTTGCCATTGCTGGACCAAGCATCACACCTCTTGTGCCCAAACCGTTTAGCAAATGCAATCTTGGATAATTTGGATGCGTTCCGATAATTGGCTTTCGATCATGAATTGTTGGTCTGATGCCGGCGAGATGTTCGATGATTTCAAAATCGCATTTCAAAATTTCTTTTATATTATCAAGCAATTCCTGTCTTCCTTCTTCTGTTGGTTCTGCTGTCTTATCTACTTTATTATAAGTTGCACCAATTTTATAAAGATCATTTCCTAACGGAAGAATGAAAACTGAAGTTTTAATAACAGCGTCTAAATCAAGTTTCGGCGCTTTTATAATAAGCAATTCTCCTTTCGATCCATCCATAGGAACATTTTTGAAAAAAGGATTATTAAGCATTCCAAAACCTTCAGCAAAGATTATATTTTTTGCTTCAATATCCTTATATTTTACAAATTCAGAATTAGTTTCAAGCATTGAATAGTCAAAAGATTCTTGAATCAAAATATTTTCATTTTTCAAGTAATCATGATATTTTTCCAGAAGCTTTCTAGTGTCGACATATCCTGTTTGCAATACTTGACCATATCCAAAAGGAGAATCAATTTCTTTATATTTCTTATTAATTAATTTAGACGATAAAAATGGAGCCAAACCGATTTTATCCGTAGCGGAAAACCAATTATTTTGTTCTTCTACCGAAAATAATTTACGATAAATCGGAATTCTAAAATTGAAATTATCGTTTAGCTTTTCTTCAATTTTGTCATAAAAATTTTCAAGAAGATCAATCTGTTCCTGTGCCTTCCAAACTTCACTGAAGCGTTTCAGAATAACAGGATTGTAAAGTCCCCCTGCAATAATAGAAGATTGCTGCGAATTATTTTCAAAAACTAAAATTGATTTGTTGTGTTTCAAAGCAGTTTCAGCAAATGCGATACCAGCTAATCCACTTCCAACAATAATATAATCTATCATAAGGCAAAAATAAAAAACTCCTGCCAATAAAGGCAGGAGTTTAATTTGTATTTGGAAAATTTGATTAGTAATTCCACATGTCTTGTTCAAAATTGCGAATCTTATCTTTGACTCTTTCAGATTCTAATAATTGCATCTGAGCGTTGTCTTTCATGTATTCGTCAATTTTTCTATCTCCATAAACATTTTCTTCTTTATAAATCACCGCACTAAATCTGCGAGAATTCAATAAATGGTCAAATGTAATTGGCATAGCAGAATTTTTATCATTAAAAGCTTTACTTTCATGAAGAACATCACGAATTGCTGGGAAATAAACCCAAAACAATTCAATAACATCTGCATTATCGTTACCTATGTCTCTTGCTTCTGGAGAAACCGGACAAATAGCAAGCAATCTGTATTTTAATTCTCCTTGACGTTTGTCAAAATACCAGAATCCTTTAATCTTGAATCCAGAAATATCTTGAGCAGTCAATTCTCTTTTATCGATATACTGAGGATCTAAAACTTTCTTACCAGACATATAATCATCATAATAAGTATTTATTTCATCACGTCCAGCTTGGATAGTATCGATGTAAGTAAAAGAAGAACCCATGTCTTTCAAGCTCTTTTTAGTGTTGAAATAATCATCACCATATACTTCAGTTATTCTACCATCTTTAATACCTTTAATTAGAACATTAAATAAAGAACGTCTGTCCTTACCAATATTTGCGGTATCAATAGGAAAATATAGAGGAAAATTTATTCTTTCATCTAAATCAATAATTTCCCAAACGGTTTTACCCATTAATACATCACGGTCATGAACATAACCATAAGGCAAAGGCTTATCATTGTCTGATTTTAATTCAGCCTCGGTTTTTTTACCTATCTGGTCAGGGGTTTTTGCATTCAATAAGTTTGACTGGGCAAAAGAAGCAGAACTTCCAACCACTGCAAAAACAACTAATAAAAAGTTTCTCAATTTCATGTTTTAATATATAAGTTATTTAAGTATAAAACGACTAACTTAAATTGTTATTGTATTTCGTAAACTACAGGAGCCGTTTTACCAGGAATAACATTGGCACTAACACCTATAATTTTAGTTTTGATATCAGAAATAATAACTTGATCACCTCTACCCGCTTTAGCCAAAGCTGCTTTACATTGAGCATTAACTCTGTCTCCATTTACAATTACAACTGGCTGACCAGGCACTTTAAATGCAAATTGAGTAACTTGAAAACTTAAATCATATAAGAAATCAGGTAATAAAGCAGAAACTTGGGATACTTCTAAACGAGATTTAGCACCTTTAGTAACACCTGTTGTTCCAGCAATAGCACCAAGTGGAGCAGGAATATTTTTGATTCTAAAAGTTTTCTTATCAGTTACAGATTTACCGTCAGACATTTTACCTGTTACACTAACAGTAACTTCATTTCCAGAACCAGGATTTAAATTATATTTTCCATTTGAACCAGCTTTAGTTAAACCTGGAGCATTTGCATTAACATTATTATCACCTATCCCAGCAAAAGAGATTGTCATTGGATTTGGCAAACCTCTATAAACAACATTCATTTTATCAGCAGAAATATTAGCTGAATTTGGACGAGGAACAACCACATATTTACCTTCAAAAGGTAACGGAATAGTTTCACCATCTTGAACGAAAGTAAATTTACCATTAATAGTTTGTTCACCAACAGCACCTGCAGTCATAGAGATAACAGCCTGACCATTTTCAATTTTACCCGGACCTTGAAAAGATGTTGGTTTAGTGTTAGAATCATATTTACCTAAGACAACTTTTCCAGTAACTTGTTCTCCTTGAAAATAAGCACTTTTATCTAATACTACTAAAGCTGTAAAGTTTTTCATAGAAGAAGCCTCAACAGCTGCTTTTCCTAATAAAATACTAAAAACATCAGCTTCTGCTTTTTTAACATCATTTTGAAAAGAAGTTAATTTAGCCAATGAAGCAATAGAAGGGAAACCTTGAAAATGATATTCAAGATATTTAATTGGTGTACCTTCACTGTTTTTAACATCATCAGTTTTAAATTTACCAGTAATTTCAGATAAAACACCAGTTAATTTTGAGTTTCCACCAATTACAGATTTCATATCAGAAACATACTTATTAAATCTTGTAACAAATTCTGTTCCTTTAGGAGTATAACCTTCGCCATTAAAAAACATTTCGTCAATAACGTCGGCCTTATCCATCTCTTCATATGGTAATTTACCGGTTTCTTTATTAACTTCTACATCTTTAGTGATATTAGCCTTAACAGACCCTACATAAGCGTAAAAATCTTTAGTGATTTCAGCAACTTTTTTTGCATCAGACGCAGCTTGTGCAAAGTGAGGATCTTCACCTGCCTTTTTATCTAATGATTGTAACATACTCTCATTAGTTCCTGTTGCTGATTTGTTTGCTGTTTCAAATTTTTCATTCATCAATCCAAAAGCAGATAATACTTCTTTGGACATATTCATTGCCAACATTGCGATGAAAACCAGATACATCAGGTTAATCATCTTCTGTCTAGGGGTTAATTTTCCTCCTGCCATTTTTTCTAATTAGTTTAGTTTTATTTTGTTAATGAAAATATAGTTTTAAACTAATTATCCTTTGTTACTCATTGCAGAAAGCATACCACCATAAACATTGTTTAATGAAGCAATGTTTGCAGTCATAGATTGCATTTGTTCTTTTAATTTAGTAGCGTTATCAGCGATTTCTTTGTTAGCTTCAGCATTTCTAGAAGCGCTTTCTAATTGTACTTTATAAAGGCTGTTCAATGTTTCAAGTGAAGTTGCAGCACTTGTCATTTCGTCAGCATATTTTCTTTGTGAAGCGATAGCATCAACAGTTGGCGCCATATTTTTAGCAGCTCCTTCAAAGTTTTTGATAGAGTTACCTAAGCTAGCCATTAATTCTCCGTCAATTTTAGCATCTTTTAACAAGTTGTCTAATTTTTGAGATAATAAACCTTGAGCTTCAGTTGGAGTTTCTTTTTTAGCTTCTTTCTTTTTAGCTTCTCCACCAGCTAATTCTGGGTAAACCAATGTCCAGTCGATTTCATTGTCAACAGGTTCAAAAGCAGATAATGCAAAGATTAACGCCTCAGTAACCAAACCAATAGAAAGCATTAATGTTCCTGTTAATGGTCCTATTTCGAAGTGAGTAATTTTGAATAATGCTCCAATGATTACAACCGCTGCTCCCATACCGTAAGCGAAATTCATTGCTTTTTTGCTTAAAATTGCCATAATAATAAATAGTTTTTAGATAGTTAAGTAATATAAATAATAATAAAGTTGGTTAATTTTTATCTAGGAGCGTTTCCTGTGTTTTGAACTCCCATGTAATCTTGAACTGTTCTGAAACCAATAAAGCTTCTTGCTGAATCAGCATATTCGAAATCTCTTGTTCCTACTTGAAGGAAATAAGAAACATCTTTCCAAGAACCACCGCGAATTACTTTGCGCTCATTCTTTTCATCTGGAACATTTGGATTCATCGTAGAAACATATTCGTAAGAACCTGCATCATAAGAAGAATTTGTCCATTCAGCAACGTTTCCAGACATATTGTAAAGGTTATAATCATTTGGATCATAAGATTTAGCTTCAACAGTATATAAAGCACCGTCAGCAGCATAATCACCTCTATTTGGCTTAAAGTTCGCCAAGAAACAACCTCTGTCATTTTTAGCATAAGGACCACCCCAAGGGAAAGTTCCTGATTCTAGACCACCTCTAGCAGCATATTCCCATTCAGCTTCTGTTGGAAGACGGAAAGAGTTAACTTGATTTCTACCCTTTTTCTTTTTAAGGAAAGCATTTTTCTTAAGAGTTCTCCAAGCACAAAATGCTTTTGCTTGTTTCCAACTTACACCTACAACTGGATAATCATCATAAGCTTGGTGCCAGAAATAATCATTATGCATTGGCTCATTATAAGAATAAGCAAAATCCTTAATCCAAGTTGTGGTATCTGGATAAATCGCAATAGGCTCCGTCTTTTTATAAAAATCTTTTCTTCCTTTTTTCTTCACAGCCTCATTAAGATTCGCTTCAGAATAACGGAACTTTAATTTAGACACATCTATTGTTCTCAATCCATTATAAGATTCAGCAGCAGGAAGATACATTGAATCCATAACCTCAACGTAATATTCATCAGGATATTTTTGAGGATCAGTGATTAGCTTAGCCTTACCAAGCTTTCTACCAGCATAAGGATCATCATCAGTACCAATACTGTAATAATTCTCATACATATATTTGTCATAAGGAGACATTGTTGCTGGATCAGTATCGTCGAATGCAAATTCACCAATACCACCACTACCTTTAGTCTGACCTACATCTTCTGCAAGAATAGCAAGACGCATTCTGATAGTAGAGTCTTTTACCCAGTTAACAAATTCCTTATACTCGCTATTAGTAATTTCTGTTTCATCCATATAAAAAGAACGAACAGTAACTGTTTTAGTCGGAGCATCTTGTACGTTAGCTAAATCATCATCTGATTTACCCATAATATAAGCACCACCTGGAACCAGAGTCATACCATAAGGTTTCTCTGGGTGCCATTTCTTGCCTTTAACACCTACTAATTCCCCTTTATCGCTCGAACCGCAGCTAGTTAAAACTGATACTACTACTGCAAATGCAATGAACTTCTTCATATAAATTTGGGTTATGATATATTCTTATTTTTAAGGGCGTAAACCTATCTATTATTTTTCTAAAAAACAATTTTTTTATTAAAAAAACCTTAAACAATTTCAAAGTTTAATTCCAATTGACTAAACATTAAACGCAATACGTTGATTATATGACATTTTTCCTTTGTGCCTTCCACCATCTTTCTGGTATTTCACTAGCACTTGCGCCAAGATAATCTTCATATGTACACGGTAATAACGTATTTCTTTTTAATTTATTATTAACATTTGAAATAAATGGAATTTCAATCCACCATCTTTCAGTTTTATGGCTTTTAAAAAACACAAGTTCCTCATCTTCAAGAGGCACAATGTATTTGAGATAATTTTCTTTACTCCCAAACGGATACTCATTTGAACGATAATGAAACCCTTCAATAAAATACCAAATTATTTGAGCGACTAAAACAGCCTCTTGTTTTGAATTATTATGATTAAAAATGCCAAATATGGACACTTTATCGCTAATTCCTGCATATCTTGATAACGAACATATCTCTTTACCGTTAAATCCGTTGGGTGTAAAAGTAATAAAATTCCCCGAATCACAAGATTTTACGGATGTTAAATCTACGCTTACAATATCAGCATCTCTAAAAACTGGCTCCGCAATCGATATATTACTGGACACTTCACCCAGACGATAAGCATCAAAAAATAATTTTTCTACCAAATCTATCTCTTCTTGAGAGTTATAATAGGTCTGATAACCCAGATTACTATAATTAAAAAGATTATTTGGCTCCTCAACAATCATTTTTGTGAGGTAAGAACTAGCAGAAAGTGGCTTGCTTGCATCTCCAAAATCAAATTTACTATCAATTGAAACCAAATTTACCATTTGCTCCAATTCATCATAAGCTCGATACAACGGATAAGTCAAATCTTGAGAACCGCCAATCACAATCGGAATAATTTTCATCTTCAACAGAGAAGCTACCACCTTGCGCAAAGCGAAATAAGTATCCTCAATGTCATTCCCAGCTAAAATATTCCCCAAATCAGCTATAGAAGCTTCCCAGTTGCCCGGAAACAATCCGTAAAGCTCTTTTCGAATATGTGACAGCTTCGTATTTTCAACTTCAATATGTGCACCGCGATTTTCCTTTACTCCAATAATAGCAAGTTTAATTTTATTTAAATCCGGAAAATCTTCGTTCGTATGCAAAACAACCTTGCTTCCCAAATTTTGAGAAGAAAGGCCGTTTATAAATTCTAAGATTTCATCATCTAAGGGCGACAGGAAATCAAACTCCATATATTATTTCTTTTTGGCAACTGCTTTTTTTGCAGCCGGTTTTTTAGTTGCTGTAGTTTTTTTCGCCGCAGTTTTCTTTGCAGGCGATTTTTTCTCAATCATTTCTTGAACTTCTGCCAGGGTCAATTTCGTTGCATCGACATCTTTGCTTAATTCAATCTTGATTTTTCCTTTGGTAATTTCACTTCTCCCCCAGCGGGCTTTTTGAACCAAAATCCCTTCTTCTTCCCAATTATGAATTACCTTATCTATGTTTTTCTGAATTTTATCTTCAATTAATTCTTCGATATCACTTTGAGAAAGGTTGTCAAAATTATATTTTTTAGAAACATTGATGAAAATTCCGTTCCATTTTATAAAAGGACCAAATCTGCCAGTTCCCTTTTGAACACCTTCGCCTTTATAAACTGCAATTGGTGCATCAGCTTGAACTTTTTCATCAATTAAAACTTTAGCTCTTTCAAAATCTACATCTAATGGTTCTTCTCCTTTTGGAAGCGAAACAAACACTTTCCCGAATCTAATAAACGGACCAAAACGCCCTAAACTCACTTCGACTTCTTCTCCTTGATAAGTTCCTAATGCTTTTGGAAGTAAAAACAAATTCAAGGCTTCTTCTAAAGTAATTGTTCCTATGTTTTGCTCCGGACGCAAACTTGCAAATTTCTTTTCCTCGTCTTCGCTATCTCCAATTTGAGCCATTGCTCCGAATTTTCCCAAACGAACCAACACCGTTTTCCCTGATTCCGGATGCTTTCCTAAAATTCTTTCTCCAGATTCTCTTTCTGCATTAGCTTCTACATCTTTCACATTCGGATGAAACTGATCATAGAATTCCTGCATCATTTTTGCCCAATTCACATTTCCTTCGGCAATTTCATCAAAATCCTGTTCCACCTTTGCGGTGAAATTATAATCCAAGATTCTTTCGAAATTCTTTACCAAGAAATCAGTAACAATCGTCCCAATATCTGTCGGAACCAATTTCCCTTTATCAGAACCTGTATTTTCTTTCAGCAATTTCTCTCCAAGCTTTCCAGATTGCAAAGTCAACTGCGTATAATTTCTTTCGTTTCCTTCTAAATTTCCTTTCTCAACATAATTTCTGTTGATGATCGTAGAAATCGTCGGAGCATAAGTTGACGGACGGCCAATTCCAAGTTCTTCCAATTTCTTAACCAAAGAAGCTTCAGTATATCTCGCCGGAGGTCTTGAATATCTTTCTGTCGCTGTAATATAGTTGTTTTGCAATTTCTCATTGACTTTCATCGCAGGCAACATTCCTTCTTGCTCTTCGTCTTCGTCATCATGGCCTTCCAAATACACTTTCAAGAAACCTTCAAAAAGCAAAACTTCTCCAGTTGCAGAAAACAATTCGCTATGATTATTTGCTTCGATTTTCACATTTGTTCGTTCCAATTGCGCATCGCTCATTTGAGAAGCCAACGTTCTTTTCCAAATCAAATCATACAAACGCGCTTGGTCTCTGTCAATATTCACGGTGTGACGCGACATATCTGTCGGACGAATCGCCTCGTGTGCTTCTTGAGCTCCCTTGCTTTTCGTTGTAAAATTTCTAGGTTTTGAAAATTCTTTGCCATACGATTTGATAATTTCAGCTTCCGCCGCAGTCATCGCATCGTTTGAAAGATTCACGCTGTCCGTTCTCATATACGTAATCAATCCCGCTTCATATAAACGCTGTGCCAACTGCATCGTGATTCCAACCGGAAGATATAATTTACGCGCCGCTTCTTGTTGCAAAGTCGAAGTTGTAAATGGTGCCGCGGGAGTTTTTTTGGTAGGTTTTGTTTCCAAATCCGCTACCTTATATATAGAACCGATATTTTTATTTAAAAAATCTTCGGCTTCTTTTTTCGTAGTAAAATTCTTTGGCAATTTCGCCTTGAACGTTTTTCCAGCTTCGTTAGCAAATTCAGCTACAACAGAATACGAAGCAATTGCATTAAAATTCTGGATTTCTCTTTCTCTTTCCACAATCAATCGAACCGAAACAGATTGCACTCTTCCCGCCGACAAACCGCCTTTGATTTTTCTCCAAAGTACCGGAGAAAGTTCATAACCCACCAATCTATCCAAAACTCTTCTCGCCTGCTGCGCATTTACCAAATCATAATTAATTCCTCTCGGATTATCAATCGCTTTCAAGATCGCAGTTTTGGTAATCTCATGAAAAACGATTCTTTTTGTCTTCTCAGGTTTCAAATCCAATTCTTCCGCCAAGTGCCAAGAAATAGCCTCTCCCTCGCGGTCCTCATCACTTGCCAGCCAAACCATTTCGGCTTTTTTCGCTAGTCCTTTAAGCTTGGTTACTAATGCTTTTTTATCTGGGGAAACCTCATATTTTGGTGTAAAACCGTTCAATACATCTACTCCAATTTCTTTAGATGGCAAATCGGCAATGTGTCCATAACTAGACTCTACCTGATAATCACTTCCTAAAAATTTTTCAATGGTTTTAGCCTTCGCGGGCGACTCGACTATAACTAAATTCTTTGCCATATTGCTATTGTTTGTGTCGCAAAAGTATAGGATTTTTTTAAATATTGCGTTTTAAGATTTTTTTAAATTCAAAATAACTGATTTCCAACACCGAAAACCTACCCAAAATTTCTCTTTTCAGAAGCGAAACATAAGGCCTTTTTGGCAGTCCATTTTCCCGCTGTCCTTCCAAAGCTTTTTGTCCGCTAAAGAAGCGGAACAAAAAGGCTTTTCCCTCACATCGGGGCTAGTTGAAAATCCATTTGAATACTTGTAATCTTCTGGACCAATATTGCCGATAATCGGAACGTCAAAAAAAATTTAAAAAATTAATATATAATAGGTATAAATATTTTTCTACCTTAAAGAATTATAATCCAAAAAACTTAGAACTCAGTAACGCAGCAACTTCAAAACTCTTAAAATTTTCCTGCCAACTTGTCATATTCCTAGAATTTATTCTATCTTTGCCAATCGAATAAATTCCGCTGAAGGAAGACGTATGGAAAAGATTATTGAAGAGAACAAACAAGGCGAAAGCCTTGTTTTAGAACATAAAACGGGAAATACCAAAAAACTTTTTATCGAAAGCTACGGCTGTGCGATGAATTTCTCAGACAGCGAAGTCGTGGCTTCCATCCTATCTGAAAATGGTTTTAATACCACCCAAATTCTTGAAGAAGCCGATTTGGTTTTAGTAAACACCTGTTCCATCAGAGACAAGGCTGAACAAACCATCAGAAAACGTCTGGAAAAATACAATGCCGTAAAACGAATCAACCCGAAAATGAAGGTTGGAGTTTTGGGCTGTATGGCCGAACGCTTGAAAAGCCAATTCCTCGAAGAAGAAAAAATCGTTGACTTGGTTGTAGGTCCAGATGCTTATAAAGATTTGCCAAACCTTTTAGCCGAAGTCGAATCTGGAAATGATGCTATTAATGTTATCCTTTCTAAAGATGAGACCTACGGCGATATTTCACCGGTTCGCTTAAACAGCAACGGAATTACAGCGCTGGTTTCCATCACAAGAGGTTGCGATAATATGTGTACGTTTTGCGTAGTTCCGTTCACGCGTGGTCGCGAAAGAAGCCGTGAACCGCAAAGCATTATGACTGAAATTACCAATCTTTGGAATCAAGGCTATAAAGAAATTACGCTTTTGGGTCAAAACGTCGACAGTTATTTATGGTACGGCGGTGGCTTGAAAAAAGATTTCGAAAAAGCGTCGGATATGCAAAAAGCGACTGCCGTGAATTTTGATAATTTATTGGAAATGGTCGCGACTACTTTCCCAAAAATGCGCATTCGTTTTTCGACTTCGAATCCGCAAGATATGCACGAAAGTGTGTTGCACATCATTGCAAAATATCCAAATATTTGCAAGCACATTCACCTTCCGGTTCAATCAGGAAGCGACCGAATTTTGAAAGAAATGAACCGTTTGCATACGCGTGCGGAATATTTTAACTTGATTACAAAAATCAGAACCATTATTCCAGAATGCAGTATTTCGCAGGATATGATTGCTGGTTTTCCAACCGAAACCGAGCAAGACCACCAAGACACATTGAGTTTGATGGAATTTGTAAAATGTAATTTCGGATACATGTATTCTTATTCTGAACGTCCAGGAACCTTGGCGGGAAGAAAAATGGAAGACGATGTTATCGAAGACACAAAAGCCAGAAGATTGCAAGAAATCGTGGACTTGCAACAAAAACACAGTTGGTTCAGAAGCGAGGAATTCATTGGAAAAACAGTTGAAGTTTTAATTGAAAAAACTTCCAAAAAATCTAAAGAACAATTTTCTGGAAGAAATTCTCAAAGTATTACGGTTGTTTTCCCAAGAGAAGATTATAAGATTGGAGAATTCGTCAATGTAAAAATCAACAGTTGCACAAGCGGGACTTTGATTGGAGAAGTTGTGGGTTACAGCGAAATGAATTAAAAATAAATTTCAACACAGATTTCACAGATTAGCACAAATTAAATCTGTGGAAATCTGAGAAATCTGTGTTTAAAAAATAAATTATGGAATCAGTTCAGGCCATAAAACAGCGATTTGAAATCATCGGGAATGACCCGAAATTAAATCGTGCGATTGAAAAAGCAATCCAGGTTGCACCAACGGACATTTCGGTTTTGGTTGTGGGAGAAAGTGGTGTCGGAAAAGAAAGTGTTCCGAAGATCATTCATTCTCTTTCACACAGAAAACACGGAAAATACATTGCCGTAAACTGTGGCGCCATTCCAGAAGGAACGATTGACAGTGAGCTTTTCGGACACGAAAAAGGCGCTTTTACAGGAGCCACTTCCACGCGTGAAGGTTATTTTGAAGTAGCTGATGGTGGCACAATTTTCTTGGATGAAGTTGGAGAATTGCCTTTGACCACACAGGTTCGTTTGCTTCGTGTTCTAGAAAATGGAGAATTTATAAAAGTTGGTTCTTCCCAAGTTCAAAAAACCGACGTTCGAATCGTGGCGGCGACAAACGTAAACATGTTTGATGCTATTGAAAAAGGAAAATTTCGTGAAGATTTGTATTATCGTTTGAGCACGGTTGACATTCCGCTTCCTCCGTTAAGAGATCGGAAAGACGATATTCACTTGCTTTTTAGAAAATTTGCTTCCGATTTTGCACATAAATATAAAATGCCTCCGATAAAATTGGATGATAATGCCGTTCAATTTTTATTGCAATTTCGCTGGAGCGGTAACATCCGCCAATTGCGAAATGTGGCTGAACAAATTTCTGTTTTAGAAACTAATAGAGATATTTCTGTTTCGACATTACAATCTTATTTGCCTGCTGAAGGAAGTAATTTGCCTTCTGTAATTAAAGATAAGAAAAGTGAAAGTGATTTCAGTACTGAGAGAGAAATTTTATACAAAGTGCTTTTTGACATGAAAAGCGACTTGAACGATTTGAAAAAACTGACGATGGAGTTAATGCAAAACGGAAGTTCCAAAGTGCAAGAAACTAATAAAAATCTGATTCAAAAAATCTACGGAAGCAATCCTCCTGACAGTGAAATTGATTTTGAAGAACAGCCAAGAGTTTCTTATATTTCAAATCAGAAGAAAGAAGAAGACGATTTTGAAGAACACGATGACAATTTTACTTTTGCAGAAACCGTTGAAGAAGAAGAAATTTTAAAATTGGAAGAAAAAGAAATTGAGCTGATCAAAAAATCCTTAGAAAAAAATAAAGGAAAGAGAAAAGCTGCTGCAGACGAATTAGGAATTTCTGAGAGAACTTTATATAGAAAAATCAAGCAGTTTGACTTATAAAACAGAATCAAATTGTTTACATTTGACAAATACATTATGAAATACTTTAAATATATAACTGCAATCGCACTGTTTTTTATTTTAAACAGTTGTTCTGTCAGTTATAACTTTACGGGTGCAAAACCTATAGATGCAAAGACTTTTCAGGTAAATTATTTTCAGAATAATGCCGAATTAATTGAGCCCGGAATTGAGCGAACATTTACGCTCGCGCTTCAAGAATTAATTCAGAATCAAACCAATTTGAGCTTGACAAACACAGGCGGAGAATTAGTCTATGAAGGAGAAATTACTGATTATCGAATTTCTCCAATGACAGCGACTGCCGATCAAACTGCAGCCCAAAACAGGCTGACGATTTCAGTAATGGTTCGTTTTACCAATACTAAAAAAGAAGATGATGATTTTGAAAAAAGATACTCATTTTACTATGATTATCCAGGAACTGACCAGCTTGTTGGAGGAAGACTTTCGACAGCATTAGACGAAATTTTTGACAGAATTACACAAGATATCTTTAATGATTCGCTTGCAAAATGGTAACTAAAAATATTTAAATTGAATTCAGCTGTTTTTACATCTTTGGTCAACAAGCCTGCTTCCATTACAGAAAAGCATGCTACTGCGTTGGAAAATATTGTGGATGAATTTCCTTATTTTCAATGTGTCAGAGCTATCCATTTAAAAGGACTTTATAATCAAAACAGCTTCAAATATAATAATGAATTAAAAGTTACAGCAGCACATACGACTGACAGAAGCGTTTTATTTGAATTCATCACTTCTAAGAATTTCATGGCTATTCAAAAAGCCTTTTTTGATGAAAAAGAAGCGATGATTAATAATATCATCGTAAACGGAATTGAGATAGTGCGTTTTGAAAATCCTGAGAAAGTTGAACCTGCCAAGAATCCGTTAGAGCAATCGATCCTTACTTCTATCAAGGAAGCTACAGAAGTGCAAAGCGAAACTTTAGTAGCAACAGAAAAACTTGAAATCGGAAAACCTATTGCTTTTTCAACTGAAGAGAAACATTCATTTCAAGAATGGCTTCAATTGGCAAGTTTTAAGCCGATTACTAGAGAAGAAAATAGTGTTGAAGAAGCTAAAAATGAAGAAATTTCAGAAAATGATTTAGAGAAAAAGAAAAAGATTGAAATTATAGATAAATTTATCGAAGCCAATCCAAAAATTTCTCCAGTCAAAAACGCCCCTATTTCAGTGGCTCCAGAGCGAAATTCTTCTGATACTTCTTATTTAATGACTGAAACTTTAGCTAAAGTTTACTTAGAACAAAAAAAATATCAGAAGGCAATTCAAGCATATGAAATATTAATTTTGAAATATCCAGAAAAAAGTCATTTCTTTGCAGACCGAATTTTGGATATTAAGATATTACAACAAAGTAACAATAATTAAACAATGAGCACATTTACAATTTTTTTAGTTTTAATCACGATAGTTTGTTTTCTATTAGTGGTAGTTATTATGGTACAAAACCCTAAAGGAGGCGGTTTGTCATCTACACTTGGTGGAGGCGGTCAAATGGGAGGTGTTCAAAAAACTACTGACTTTCTTGATAAAAGTACTTGGACTTTGGCTACATTATTAATCGTTTTGATTTTATTGTCTAGCTTAAGCTTCACAGGAACTTTCGGAGATAATGGATCAAAAATTATTGATCAAAATGCAGTTGCACCAGCTCCAAAAACGGAAACGGCTGCTCCTGCTACAACATCTGCAACTCAAGCTCCTGCTGCCACAACAGCACAGCCTACTGCAGCTGATACAGCAAAATAGTTTTTTACTACATAGTATCAAATGCCAACATCTGACGTGTTGGCATTTTTTTTTGTCCAAAATGTCAGAAACTCTGATTGGCACAATTTCTGACTACTAGAACGAAACTTAGAAAACATCCCTAACATAAATTTATAATTATGGCTTTAAACATCAAACCGCTTTCAGACAGAGTATTAGTGGAACCTGCTGCCGCAGAAACAAAAACGGCTTCTGGAATTTTTATTCCTGACACTGCCAAAGAGAAACCGCAAAAAGGAACAGTTGTAGCTGTAGGAAATGGGACAAAAGATCACGACATGACCGTTAAAGTAGGAGATTCTGTACTTTATGGAAAATATGCAGGAACTGAATTGAAATTGGAAGGAAAAGATTATTTGATTATGCGTGAGGACGATATTCTTGCAATTATCTAAAGGCTATAGGCTTTATGCCATAAGCTTCTGCCAAACTTAAAACTATACGCCAAAAAAATATGAGAGATTTTAAAAAGTATGATATCTGGCAATTAAGTCATTCTTTAACTTTAGAGATTTATAAATTGACAAACAATTTTCCTAAAGAAGAAATTTATAGCTTGACCAGCCAAATTCGAAGAGCTTCTTCTTCAGTTCCAACAAATATTAGTGAAGGTTGTGGAAGAAATAGCGATAAAGAGTTTAATCAGTTTTTAAATATCGCTCTTGGTTCGGCAAATGAAACAGAATATCTTTTGATTTTATCTAGAGATTTGCAATATATCGATAATGTAATTGCAACATTATTTTTAGAAAAAGTTAATAGTATCAAAAGTAAAATTTATAAATTAAAACAAATATTAATGCAGAATGGAAAAGCCTAAAGCTTAAAGCCTTCTGCCTAAAGCATCAAAAAATGGCAAAAGAAATAAAATTCGATATTGAAGCACGCGATGGTTTAAAGCGCGGTGTTGACGCATTGGCAAATGCAGTAAAAGTAACTTTAGGACCAAAAGGTCGTAATGTAATTATTGGAAAATCTTTTGGTGGACCAACAGTTACAAAAGATGGTGTTTCTGTGGCAAAAGAAATTGAGCTTCAAGATACACTTGAAAATATGGGTGCTCAAATGGTAAAAGAAGTAGCTTCAAAAACCAACGATTTAGCTGGTGATGGAACTACAACTGCTACAGTTTTAGCACAAGCAATCGTAAAAGAAGGTTTGAAAAACGTTGCTGCCGGAGCAAATCCGATGGACTTGAAAAGAGGTATCGATAAAGCTGTTGAGGCGATCGTTGCTGACTTGGCAAGACAAGCGACAGAAGTTGGAACAAACATTGACAAAATCAAACAAGTTGCTTCTATTTCAGCAAATAATGACGATGTAATCGGTGAATTGATTGCAACTGCTTTTGGAAAAGTTGGAAAAGAAGGCGTTATCACTGTAGAAGAAGCAAAAGGAACTGACACCTACGTTGACGTGGTGGAAGGAATGCAATTTGACAGAGGATATCTTTCTCCTTATTTCGTAACCAATTCTGAGAAAATGGAAGCGGAATTAGAGAATCCTTATATCTTATTATATGACAAAAAAGTTTCTTCTTTGAAAGAATTGCTTCCAATTTTGGAACCAGTGGCTCAATCAGGAAAACCTTTGTTGATCATTGCTGAAGATGTTGACGGAGAAGCTCTTTCTACTTTAGTGGTAAACAAATTAAGAGGTGCTTTAAAAATCGCTGCTGTAAAAGCACCAGGTTTTGGAGATAGAAGAAAAGCATTACTAGAAGATATCGCAATCTTGACTGGCGGAATTGTTATCGCTGAAGAACAAGGATATACTTTAGAAAATGCAACCCTTGAAATGCTTGGAACTGCAAAAAGAGTGACTATCAACAAAGACAATACAACTGTTGTAAGCGGTGCTGGCGACATTGAATTGATCAAAAACAGAGTAAACCAAATAAAAAGCCAAGTTGAAACTACAACTTCTGACTATGACAGAGAGAAATTGCAAGAGCGTTTGGCTAAATTAGCCGGAGGCGTTGCCGTTCTTTATGTAGGTGCTGCTTCTGAAGTAGAAATGAAAGAGAAAAAAGACAGAGTTGACGATGCTTTACACGCTACTCGCGCTGCTGTTGAAGAAGGAATTGTTGCTGGTGGTGGTGTTGCTTTATTAAGAGCTAAAAACGCGCTTAAAGATATCAAAGCTGACAACGCTGACGAAGCTACAGGAATCCAAATTGTATCTCGTGCGGTAGAGTCTCCATTGAGAACTATCGTTGAAAATGCTGGTCTTGAAGGTTCAGTAGTTGTTGCAAAAGTAGCTGAAGGTTCAGGTGATTTTGGTTACAATGCTAAAACTGACGAGTATGTTGACATGCTAAAAGCAGGAATCATTGATCCTAAGAAAGTAACTCGTGTAGCGCTTGAAAATGCGGCTTCTGTTGCAGGAATGATCTTGACTACTGAATGTGCTTTGGTTGAAATCAAAGAAGAAAATGGCGGTGGCAACCCAATGGGTGGCGGCATGCCAGGAATGATGTAAAATTATTCTACTATATATACATATTAAAAGGGAACGATTATTCGTTCCCTTTTTTTTATTATTAAGAGTTATTTATATATAAAATAATAGTATATTTCCGACTTATACAAATTACTTTATATGCGAAACATTTTTTTAAAATCAAGCCTACTCTTCCTCTTATTTGCATTCCAAGCAAAAGTTTATTCTCAAGACGATTCAGTAAAAGACACTATTACAAAAAGAATTGAAAATTATTTCCTTCTAGACAGAGAAAACATCCATCTTCAATTCAACAAAAAAATTTATTTCACCAATGAGCAGATAGCTTTCAAAGGCTATGTTTATAATGCGAAAAGCACACTTCCATTTGCGCTTACTACAAATGTGTATGCGACTTTATATAATGAAAAGAACGAAAAAATAGACGACAAGTTATTTTATTCAAGTAGCGGGAGCTTTTTAGGAAGTTTTGATTTAGATGATTCTATGCCGACTGGCAAATATTATGTCCATGTTTTTACCAATTGGATGAAAAATTTCAAAGAAGATGAATCTTCTTCTTTTGAAATCAGAATTCTTAATTCCGGCGACACTTCTTATACTAAAGAGGAATCTCCAAATTATTCCAAAATAAATATAGATTTTCATCCGGAAGGTGGCGAAATCATTGAAAATATAAAAAACATCATAGGTGTTAAAATCAGTGATTGCGAAGGAAATCCAATTCCCGTTTCTGAAGGTGAACTCTTAAATTCTCAAGGAAAAGTCTTGCAGAAAATCTACATAAACAAATTCGGATATGGCAAATTTGAATTGCTTGCAGAAAACAAGACCTATAAAACACGCTTTGTAATAAACGGGGAAATTACAGAAGGAATAATTCCAGGAAGCGTTTCAGAAGGTATTTCTATTGATGCCAATAGCTATACTGTAAAGAATAAAACCATTGTAAAAATTAAGGCAAATATAAAAACTATAGAAAAGTATAAAACAAAGCCTTTATATCTAGTGGTAAACCAATATAGCAAAACAGCTGTATTTGATATTGATTTTGAAAATAATCTTCAAGAACAAACGCTTCTTTTTGAAAACAATAATCTTTCTACTGGCGTAAATACTATAAGAATTATCGATTCAGATTTAAATATGCTTGCTGAAAGGTTAGTCTTTAAATATCCTGAGGACAATCTTGTTTTAAATTTAGAAGCTATAAAAAAGCACAATGATTCTATTGATTTCAAAGGCAATTTTAATCTTATGAATACAGAAATTTCAATTTCAGTAGTACCAGAAGAATCGCTTGCAATCGAAGAAAAAAATGATATCTATGGATCCTTTTTGCTAAACCCTTTTCTGAAAGAAAATGCATTATCTGCAAAATATTACTTCCAAGATATTACATCAAAGAAAAAATATGAACTTGATTTACTGCTTTTAAATCAAGCATCAAAGAAATATCAATGGAAAGATATTATGGCTTCACCACCAAAAGTAACTTTTGAATTTGACCAAGGTCTAATGTTAAAAGGTACTGTAAATAAAACTCTTACAAATCGAAGTAAATCTCAAGTGCTCATAATTTCACAATCTGGCGCACAATTTGGAAATATTGATGAAAAAAATGAGTTTTATTTCAACAATTTAATTTTGACTGATTCCACAAAAGTAAATTTTACACTGACAGATGAAAAAGGCAAGACTACACAGTTTAAGGGGTATCCTCAAATATTTAACAGCCGAAGCTCATTCAATAAACCCTTTGTAGCAAAACAAAAAATTTGCATGCAAAATATAGAAAATATAGAATTTGCCATGCCAATGATTAGTCCTGGTACAATCACATTAAAAGAAGTCGCTATTGAAAAAACCTCTGTTCCAAAATTGACTCATGCATCAACTCTAGAAAATTCACGATTAAAAGGTTTTAAAATTTCTGAAGCTGAAAGCTATAGAACGATTCTGCAATTTATACAAATGAATGGATTTGATTTAGGAAATGATCCTACAAGGGTTGAAATCTTTAGCAGAAGAACAAATTCAATGCGCAGAGGAAGAAGTGTTCCGGCTATTTTTCTGGATGATTCCCAATTAATGAATATGGAATCTTTAATGGGCATGTCAATGAGAGAAGTCGACGAAATTTATCTTGATAGCCATGCAACTTCAGCAGCTTATGGAGGAGAATATATAGGGGTTATAAAAATTTATATGAAAAGAGGGGCAGGAAAAACTACTTTTAAAAGCAATGCCATGTCTTTTCCAATTTCAAAAGGATTTGCAGTAGTAAAACCTTTCAAAAACAAGAATTACGCTTCCACTTCTGACAAAGGATTTCTCAATTTTGGACTCATCACTTGGATTCCTTCAATCATAACAAATGATGCGACTGATTTTACATTTAAAATTCCGGATATGAATCAGAAAAAAGTCAAAATCTTAATCGAAGGCTTTTCTGGTGATGGAAAACTAATCTCTGAAATAAGAACAATTGATTTGCAATAAAAAAAAATCCGGAGCCTCACACTCCGGATTCATCAATCAACCAACCAATAAAAAACCAAAAATTTCTAATTAAAAGAAACCTGGTACTGTGCAACGACGGCGCCTTTGTGGTCTGTCAAGTCGCCTGCCGTGTTGTATATCGGGCGGTTTTGGTAAGAAACCGTCAATTTTGAAGTTTGCCCGGCCAAAAGCCAGTTGACACCCACGTCATAAAAATTCATGTCTTCATTTAATCTTTCATAATGTGCATGCTGGATTGCTGCATAAGGCATTAGCGTGGTTTTCCCGATCAAGTTTTCTTTGAATTTATAGCCTACTTGAGCATACAAAACATTACCCGTTCCATACGCTGGATAACCGTTTCCGCCTCCATTTAAAACCGTCGCGTTATTATTTCCATTTGCCGGATTCATCGGCGCTGAATTTCTAATATAATTATGCCCGAAATCATAGTGCGTGAAATTTCCATAGAAGCTTACCGCCTCCCCTTTTGTTCCGATTGGCGCATCATAGAAAACATCGGCAGCCAAATGGAGCATGTCAGAAGTGATCGTGTCATTCGCCACATTTTTATGCCACATCGCATCTTTTTGGTAGATAATTCCGGCACCTACATTAAACACTGTCTTTTTTCCCAAATAAGTACCTGCTGAATACGGAATCAAGTTTGATTCCTGATCCTTAAATTGGTATTGGAAATAACCATTATATTGTGCCTCCGGAGGTCTTGTAGAAAAGCTAGAATTGCTTCCAACCGCCAAAGTTGCCGTGCTTTTTTGAATTGCCATAGGCTGTGCTACTGCAATACGGTAATCGAATTTGCCCAATTTACCTTTGGCATAGACTGATAATTTTCTAACAAATTGATCTGAAACGTCATTCGTGGTCTCTAAAAACAGAGGCCCGTCAATTCCCATCAATGATCCTACGCCTGAAGAAGAAAAACGCGACAATCCCGTCCATCCTGAAAGTCCTGCCCCAAGCGATAATTTTTCTTTGTCTAAAGCATATTCCCCAGTTGCGTCGTGGATGAAAAACCCTTGTTTTCTGTCAGAAATATTATTGTAATTGTTCTCCCCAATTTGGCTATAAATAAAAACCTTGTCCGTCAATTGTCCATACATTTGGATCCTAAATCTTCTAATTCCAATGTCAGTGCCGCTGCTTTTTGGCGTATCAAAAATTGTCGTCCCCGGATTGTATTCTTGATTTCGAACCCAAACTTGCGACAGCATTGTGAACTTTAAATAGTTCGAACCGTCTTCATTTAAATATACTTTTCGGTCTTTCCAAAACTCATGTTTTGCAGGCGCCTGCTCTACTGGGTTTGTGGTCAAGCTTGTTGCTGGTTTTTCTTGCGCTTGCGAATTTTGAGGCACAAGAGATAGTCCTAGCCCAAATAAGGCTACTGTAAATTTTAATAATTTCATTATTCTATTTGTATTTGTTCGTGACGATTAGAAAACAATTCCCTCTTCACGATAGTGTTGTACTACTTTTTTTAGATTAAGATCTATAATTTTTATCTCAGAAACTGAATGAAGCCTGCGAGTTGTTCTATTTTACTGTTCAACGGCATCCCATGCTTCTTCAATGACATCCCGTGCTTCTTCAATAGCGTTCGATGTTCTTTCAATGGCAACCCTTGTTTCTTCAACGGCATCCGATTCTGTTTCAATGTCAGGTCGGCCTGCTTCAATGTCAGGTCGCGTTACTGCACTACCTTTCGATGCTAAGACAATAGCATCCCAAGTGAAAGCAACCGTTTCCCTTCCATTATTCATAAAGGGATTAGGCCTTTTCAAAATCAATTGCCAGAAAAAGAAGTCGGATTTTTTATAAAAAATAACCAACCCGACTTCTAAATTATAGCTTCTGGATTACTTTATTTATACTCCCTGAACTGATTTTCTTCCTGCAAATTCGTGTCCTGAAAGCGGCTTGTGGTTTTCAAGTCCGATGATTTTCACTGTTCCATTGTCCACGTTTTCATAGTCGTGCTGAAAGTGGTGCAAGCTTTCCATCACCGAGTGATCGACTAATTTGGTGTTCTTTAAGTCGATTGTGATATGAAATCCAGATGGAATTTCTTCTAATTTTCTCTTGATTCCAAGGAAATTGGTGAAGATGGCAGCCTTATTAATTTCTACCAAATATTGATCTCCTTCAAAAGAAACTACTGTCGGCGCTTTAAAGAAAGAGCTGATTGGCGTTCCGTTAATTAAGTGGATGATCATTTTCAAGACAATTCCGGCAGCGATTCCTACCAATAAATCTTCATACATAGTGAAGAAAATAGTGACTACGAAAATGGCCAATTGCTCTTTTCCGATTTTAAAAGTATGCACAAATTCTCTTGGATGCGCCAATTTTACACCTACAGAAATCAACATTGCCGCCAATGCCGCATTCGGAATTAATTCGATCAAATGTGAAGCCAGCAATACAAATCCTAAGATGAAAACACCATGGAAAAAGTTTGCCCAACGTGTTTTTGCACCGTTGTTTACGTTTGAAGAACTACGTGCTACTTCAGAAATCATTGGCAATCCTCCTAAAATAGCAGAAATTGTATTTCCAACTCCCACCGCGATCAAGTCTTTATTGGTATTCGATTTTCTTTTGAAAGGATCTAGCAAATCAATGGCTTTTACGGTCAAAAGAGACTCTAAAGTTCCTACTAAAGCGAACATTACTACATATTTGATGAAAGTTCCGGTTTGTGCCATTCCGTCAAAACTTACATTTACTTTGATGTTTTCCATCAAATTTCCGATGTGAACCAAGGCATAAGCTGGTTCTGTATCTTGGAAATTCATCAACAATTCTGCAGGAACTGCAATCAGCAAAACCACCAACGCTGCCGGAATTTTTTTGATGTATTTATTCGTAATGTAAGGCCATCCTAACATAATTGCCAAACTCACAATTCCAATTGCAGTCGCTCTTGGATCAAGATTTGCGATAAATGTTGGAATGTGGCCAAGCAAAGCAATCGGCCCTAAACCTTTTGCCAGCGTAGGATCAACATCCAATAAAACTGGAATCTGCTTTGCGATAATGATCAAGCCAATAGCGGCCAACATGCCATGAATAGCTGAAAGCGGAAAGAAATCGGCTAGTTTTCCCATCTTTAAAACTCCGAATAAAATCTGCACCAATCCCGCAACAACCATTGCGCCAAGTGCCAAATGCCATCCTTGTTCGCCACCGCCAAAATCGGCAACTGAACCTGCAACAATAACGATCAAACCTGCAGCAGGTCCTTTAATTGTCAAGCGCGAACCCATCATGAAGCTCACTACGATTCCTCCAATAATAGCAGAAACCAATCCCATCAAAGGCGGGAAATCGGATGCTTTTGCAATTCCTAAACTTAATGGCAATGCCAATAAAAACACGATAAATCCAGATACTGCATCTGAAGAAAAATTCTCTTTTAATCCTGCGAAGCCATCTTTTGGCAGAGGCAATTTAATATTTTGTTTCATTTTTATTCTATTTTAATATTTTGTTTTTGATTTAATTTAAGCTGATTTATAAGGTATTTCGTGATAGGATTTCATGTGAGGCCCAAGGAAAAGTCGAGCATACATTCGCACTACAGAAAGTCCGGAAAAGATGAAACTTGAAGCAGTGAAATAAGCCAAGATAAATTGGTCATGGTGAATGTGGCTGAAGATCAAATCCTCACCGATAAACGTTGTCGTGATTGGGAATCCCATTAATGCCAAGCATACCAGTAAGAAAAGCAAAGCCAGTTTTGGGTGCTCATAAGACAAGCCATAGAACCGATTTAAGCTTATATTTTTCTCATATTTTCGAAGTTTTGCCAGACAGAGAACGCCAATAAAACCTGCAACAGACACGCCACTTAAGTAGAAAATGGCTTCCTGAAAAGAAAAATATTCATTGAAAGAAATGGCCAAAGCGACACAGAAATGATTTGCAATCAACAGCATCCAGCTCAACAGCGGACTTTTTCTTTCAGAGAAGGATTTCAAAACCAGTACGAAACCGATAATCGAAAACAATCCCGGAAGATATTGCGTCACAGAAGGCGCTGCATTTTTTACTATAAAAAGAAAATACAGTCCGATTAAATAGGTCGGGACAAATAATATGTATAATCTTTTCACATTCAAAAAGCTCAATCTTTTCCCTATAAACTTTGAAGGCCTGCGGATAAGATTATCCATGAATGACTCTAAATTCCATTCTTTCAAGCTCAATAAATAGATAGAATATTCCACTCTTTTTGGAAAAGAATCTTCAATCGTATGGTGCTTTGGAACAAAACTATAAAGCTGTTCGCGAATTTTATAGCTCACTACTGAAGGCGAAACTAAAAGCTGGTAGGTTCTCAAGAAAGCGTTTCCGGCAAAGTGAATCAACGCCAAATCTTCCCAGCCTAAAGCGACTTCGATAAAGATAATCCCGATTTGGGCAATTGAAGAATAAGCAATCTGGCTTTTAATGGAAGACTGAACTCTGGCGATTAACGAAGCGATTATGCTTGTAGTCAGACCTAAAATTCCGATCAAGATTCGAACTGCAACTTGGTGTTCCCAAAAAGGAAAAGTTCGCAATAAAAGGAAAACGCCCAAATGCACCGACAGCGAACCATAGAAAATGGCACTTGATGGCGTCGGACCTTCCATCGCTCTTGGCAACCAAGATGAAAACGGAAGCTGTGCCGATTTTGCCGCTGCCGCAACCAGAATCATTATGGAAATAAAAAATCCGATGACGCTGTGCTGCAAAAGATGCTCGTGCACCAGTTCATAGTTGTTCAATTTCATAAAAGAAATGTTTTCGTGCCACAAATGATGGCTCGCCCACATCGCTAAAATCAATCCGATATCCCCGATTCTATATACTGAAAATACTTTCAAAGCATTTTTTACCGGAAGATATCTATCTCTATAAAAGGCAATTAAAAGGAAAGAAGATATTCCTAGAATTTCCCAGCCCATAAACAAAGTTTCGAAATTTCCTGAAAGAACGGCGATATTGTAGCCTATGTAAAAGAATAGAATAGTGTTGAAAAAACGCTTATACCCTGATTCTCTGTGTAAATAATAACGGCTGTAAATGGTTACTAAAAAGGTCAAAAATGCGCCGACCAAAAGATAAACCGCAGTGATTTTATCGAAATAAAAGTCAATATAAAACTCATAACCGATGGTTTTAATAATCGGAATTTCTTTCAGATTCAAATGCGGATGACCATTTACCAGCCAAAAAACCAAGAAAGCAACAAGTCCTAACATGTGGATTCCTACCGTAAAAAAGGCTGTCCATGAAATAACAGTTTCCTTTTTTGAAGGAATAAACAAGCTTATAACAAACCCAATCAAGGGAATAATTATAAAAAATTGAAGTATAAAATCCATGAGCTAGTCTTGTGTTATTAAGTGAACGTCGATATTTCCTAGGGTTTTCTCGATAATCGGACTGATATCAGAAATCGTCGGAACTTTTGTCAACGGATTGTATCTTTCAAATGCACCATTTTTCATGACAAAAATCTCTTGGGTTTCTGGATTGACGACTGCCAATCTTACCCACTCGTTTTCAAACCATTCAAAAGTCGCCGGATTCTTTTTCACCGCTTCTAAAACCACTTCTGGAAAATGCTCGACGATTCCCATCAAGCGAATTGGATCATGAACTTCAATCATCTGGCTTGGAAGTCCGGGTCTTAAATCACCGTCGATTCCGTTTGCCACGCCGAAAAGTCCCATAACATTGTGGGCCAATTTTGTTCCGGCTCCTAGTTTTTGATTATCCACTCTTGAGAAGAAATATTCTAGATTTATACCGCCACAAACTCCTGCAACTGCTGCCAAAATCCCTACGAGATATTTTCCGTCAGCGTCAACTTTATAATCGTAGGAATTTAAGAAAGCTCTTCTGTCAAGATATAAATCCTTGGAAAGATTTCTTCTTCCTACGAAACAAAGCGTTGTAGTTGCGTGGTTTAACTCAGGACGAGGTTCAAATAATGAAACCGATCTTGTCTTGATTTTTTCATGGATTTTCTTAGCGCTCAACGTCGTATCAATCGATTCAAATCGTCTTGAGCGTTCTTTTGCATTTAAATCTAAAGCCGTTTCAAAAGTGACTTTGTTCTTTTTATGCGCCAAAGCATTTGCTGGATTCAGCAGCTTTTCATCATAAAAAGTAATGTCATCCCGAGTCGTATCATGTAAAGCACCGAAGAATTGCGTTCCTTCCGGAATATGGATTCCGTTGGTTGCTAAAATTTCTCTAACTTTTGGATGATTCGCCATATAGGCCAAAACTCTAGCATTCACAGAACCTGGCCTTCCTGAACAAGCACCACAATCATAACCTGCATAATGCGTGTTGTTTACGCTTGTTGCTCCGTGACCGACGATGTAAACTATTGGCGCAAAATTGGCAACAAGACCTATGCTTCGCAAAAGATTTTCTGCTCGCAAGGCCATTTCTGGAACTGTAAAACCAATCTGCAGGCTGTTTTCAATGTCTTCTGGATTTTTATTTTCAATCGTTAAATTTGAAAACTGATCCATGTGACGGAAAGAAGAAGCGGTCGTAGAACTCATCGTCGGCTTGAAAATATTCATCGCCAAACGAAGTCCGGAAAAGAAGCCTACCGTCTGCGACATCGCATAACCGGTGACTGGCGTGTGCGTGTGTTTTGCAAAATGAATATTGGATTCTTGTTTTGCAGAACTTCCGATTTCTTTGATCAAATACTTTGGAAAAACAGGCGCTGGGCAAACTTTTGTATAGGTTTTTCCGTGTTCTGGCTGGTAGTAAAACTCCACTCCGAAGAATCCTGCTGTTCCATAAGTTTCGCTTTTTGGATCTGTTTTTTCTACGTATCGGCGGATAGAACATTCTCTGTCATCGATACAAAACATTGCTTGAAAACTTTTTTCAGAAATAGTATTTTGCACTTTTCCAATGCTATTTACTCCTGATAAAACTTGGTCGTAAAAGGTCCATTCGTAAGCATCTTGCCAAATCATCATGATTTCATTTTGCTCGGATTTTGCAATTGGAGCAAAAATATTCGACGGACGATTTTTTAAATTGATCGCCAATGGCGCCCAAGTTTCACCAAATCTTTGGTCTAAAGCATCAATTTCAAGAAGCAATTCAAAAATAATCAGTTCTTGCAACGTGATATTTCTGTGTTCCAAAAGTGTTCCTGGATTGTCTTCTACAGAAGAAACAATGCCTGACCAGCCTTGGTGTGAGAACTGCTGGTCGTATAAATATTGTTTGTAAAGCGTTTCGTCGCCCACAATTATTTTAAGTAAATCGGCAATGTGGATATCTTGTTTCAGCAATAATTTTTTCGCTCTTTTTGACTTAAAAAAACTGGTAAAAGTATTGCGTTCCATTTCTCTCATCGAAGAAAGAAAGCCTTTATTTTCTATCGGAAAACTCCAAATTGAAATTCCTTGGTCTAAATAACTGCAAAGAATTCTGAAGAGAATCGGGTGCACGTCAAGATCTAGATCGATGTGGAATTGCTTTCTCCAGTTTTCTCTCAAAAGACCAATTCTAGGCAAAATAGAAGAATTATATTTTCCTTCAATTGCTTTTTCTTTCCATTCTAAAACAGAGAATTCACCTTTTCTTTCGGCAATCACGCGCTCTAGAATTTGGTCGCTTATTTTTCTTGAAGCATAAAGTTTTCTATATTCTTCTAAGGAAAGAGAAACTTTATAGCCGAAAATCTTTGATGCTTTTTGAATTGCGTCATAGAATTTCATATTCTGAAAAGCATGCAAAGTATTGTGATGCACAAAGTCTTTTAAAGGCGCTTGTGCCGGAAGAAAGTGCTTGATTTCGTGAAGCACTTCATGTTCATCAAATGAAAGATGATTTGTTTTCATTTCGATTTCGTGTCTGTTGAAATCTGAAATTTTGTTCGAAAACCGATGCTTGCCCCCGATGGCAGTGGAAAGCCTTTTTATTTTAAAAACATTTTTTCTTGTGCTGACACAGCGACCAGAGGAAGCTCGTGGCGGCACATTAGAAAAAAGTTTTTAAAATGAAAAGCTTGGAACGGACAGCGGGATTAGGCCCAAATAATTAGGAACAAAAAGCCAGATGTGTTAATAATCGTTGTTGGCTTGCAGTCATAAAAACTGCAAAATGCTGATTATTAAACTACAGAAGATGGAATTTCCAATTACAAAACAAATCGTAAAGAGGTAATTTTGAGACAGCTTGAAAGACATCAAAGCTGAAAAAGTCGTGATTTTGAAAGAGCGCTACCGCATTTTTAAACGAAAAGTCACCATTTAAAATGGCTTCTGCATCGTCAAGATCATTGTCTCCTTTTTTGTATTGTGCAGGTAAATTTTGCGAATCGTCATCGCCGTCAGACTGAATAAATTCGGTGCTGGTTTTGGCAGAAGATTTTTTGTAAGTGACTTCGCTTTTTGTGCCTAAAGAAAGATTTATGACACTTGTTCTAAAAAGTCCGGCATATAAAAAGAAAAATAAAAGCGTCACGGAAGCGATGCCGCGATTTGCTTGAATTATACTTTTTATGGTTTTCATTGCCGAAAAATTTTGGACAAAACTAAACCATTTTTTTAATTGATTGGAATTTTATTATACAATTTTTAACAAAAAAAATGCCCTAAAAATTAATTTAGGGCACTATTACGTTTTAGTTGCGATCGTAAGCACAGCAAGCATGAAGTTTTGTCTTGTAATCTTGATCTGTGGCAAGAACTTCTTTGGTATCGTGGCCTGCTTTTGCAATTGCTTTCTGCACTTCAAGAGCAGATGTTTTTTGCTCATTTAAGATAAGATGCAAGGTCTGGTCGTCTTGATGCCATTCTGCAGATTTGACTCCGGGAACAGTAAATGCGGCCTTTTCAATTCTTTTTTTGCACATTTCGCAATTGCCTTTTACCTCGACATCATGTTTGGCATTCTTGCTCTTTTTTTCTTGTGCTTGTGATGAAAAACTTACTAAAACTATAAAGAATATTACAATTATTTTTTTCATTTTATTTTGTTTAATGTTTAAAAATTAGAACGCAGATTTTAGCGGATAACGCAGATTCTTGCAGATTTTTATTGAATTTTGAAATTGAAATTGGCATTGATATTAAAATCTTATTTTATTTTAAATCGCAATCCGGCATAATACATTTGACCGAAAATTGGCGCATAGATTATGGAACTGTCAAAATTCGTTCCAAATGGATTATCAGCTCCAATAATTGCTTTGTCTTGTTTGTAATTTCCGATGTTTTCACCTCCGACATAAACTTCAAATGTAGAAGAAAATGTTCTGGTAATCTGCGCATTCATTACGGCAAAAGCCGGAGAAAATTCTGGAAGTCTATCTGCTTCAGGATTCGTCGCAGTATTTGGCAACTGCTGTTTTCCTAGCCAATTGTAAGTAAAATCAAATTTCCACTGTTTTCCCTTTTCGGCAATATGCGTTTCATATGCCAAATTCGCGAAGAAACGATGTTTTGCTTGAAGCGGTCTTTGCGCACTTCCGCTCAAATAATCGGTTTCAATTTCATAATATTTGTAGGCCGTTCTCAAGTTAAAATGCGTGGCCAATTCATAATTAAAATCTAATTGAAGACTGTTTGCGTATGATTTCCCGTCAAGATTATAAAATAAAGCTTGCTGTGGAGAAGCATACAAATCGACAATAGCTTGGTTTTGGAAATCTGTTCTATAAAAATCAACGCTTACATCAGCTGGGCGATCAAAAAGTGTAAAACCTTGCATAAAACTTAGTCCATAATTCCATGCGATTTCTGCGTCTAATCCATAAATTTTCCCACCCGTATTTAAAATATCAAACACTCTTGAACTTGCAAAAAGCTGTTGATTTTCAGCAAAAATATTGGCAGAACGCTTTCCTCTTCCTGCTGAAGCCCTGAATGTTGCTTTTTCCCACGGAATATATTTCATGTGGATTCTTGGCGTAACAAAAGTTCCTAATCGGTTGTGATTGTCAACTCTGGCTCCGGCAACAAAGCTAAAATTATCTGTATTGTCATAAGTATATTCAAAAAATGCCCCGACAGAATTATCAATTCTATCGAAATCTCTGGAGATATTTGGAACGCCTACAAATTCATCATATTTGTCATACGTAAAATTCAAACCTGTAGAAAATTTGTTCAAAGTATTGCTTATAATTGAACTAAAAATCAAGTTCGAATAAAAACTTTTTTGGTTAATATCATACTGATTTAGACCAAAATACGATTCTTGGTCGTGACCATTAAAAGCAGTTTGCAAACCAATACTTTGGTAAGGCATATCTGGAAAAACGTAGCCCAATTTTGCCGAAACATCATAACGCTGTGTCTTGATTTCTGAACCCCAATAATTGGTCGTCAACTTGTCACGGTCTTTGTCAAAATCGATTTCACCAGTTTGTTTATCATCATTCATATATCTAAAATTGACAAAACTCACCCATCCTTTTTCAAGGTCAGAATATTGCCAACGGTTTAAAGCGTTGATTTGTCTTGCCAACGGATTATCTAAAAATCCATCATCATTCATGTCATTTTTGGCAACTCTTGTGTTTCCGTGAAGAAATAAACTTGTGTTCCATTTATCAGAAACTTTTTTGTTAAAATGAGTATTTAGCTCGAAACGGCTATCAGTCGAGCCATAAACATTTAAGAAAAACGGAATGTCATTTACTGGCTTAATTAATTCGGTATTAATTTGGCCTGAAATACTTTCGAAACCATTTACGACAGAACCGGCTCCTTTTGTAATTTGGATGCTTTCAACCCAAGTTCCAGGCGTAAAAGACAAACCATAAGCTTGTGAAGCGCCACGAACAGAAGGAATATTTTCTTCAGTAATCATCAGATATGGACTTGTCAAACCAAGCATTTTAATCTGTTTTGTTCCTGTCAAGGCATCTGAAAAATTTACGTCAATGGAAGGATTTGTTTCAAAACTTTCGGCCAAATTACAGCAGGCTGCTTTCAACAATTCTTTGCTTGACATTGTAGAAACATTGGCCGTTTGCAGATTTGAACGTTGTAAACTTTTTCGCGCTTTATTAATTACGACTTCATCCAAGCTTTTAGTTTGTGAAAGCGAGTGTGAAATAAAATCAGAGGAATTCACAGTCAAAGTATCGGTTTTAAAACCTACAAAACTAATTACTAGTTGCGTAAATTCAGGCTTATATGGAATTGAAAATTCTCCATTTTCATCGGTTGATGTTCCGATTTGAGTATTGAGCCATTGAACGCTGGCTCCTGGAAGTGACTGATTTGCAGTTGAAGCATCGGTTATTTTTCCTTTTAAATCTTGCGAAAAAGAAAAAGCCGAAACTAAAAACAGTGCAATCAGCAATAATTGCTTTTGCATAAAAAAGATTTAATGTTATCAAGAAATTTTGGCCCTAAAAAATGGCTTTGTCATTGAAACATTAATCAAGCGTAGAAAATATATTGAGAATAGAGCTTGAACAAAGGTGGCGCATTGGCATCACAGCAATATTCAATAGTGTTTTGTTTTACAACAATTGGCTGGTTTTCAAAAACTATTGGGTTCCAATCATTGGTGACAAATGGAAGTTCAGCATTAAAAGAAAAACTTTTAACAACAACTGGTTCTGATTTTTTCTTCTGCTCAACTTTTTTATCAGAACAGCATTTCTTGCTTTCTTTTTCTTTTTCAGCACAGCATTTCTTTGTCGGAGTTGCTTTTTTAGGCATTGCACAAGATTCGTCAACTTTATAATTTATAGAAATTGAAGAAACAGTACCGCTACAGAAATGCACATTAAAAGCCATTCCCATATTGGAAACCAACAGGAAAAATACTAAAATCAAACTTGTGCTCTTCTTAAAACTCATTGAATTGAAACTAAATGCTTTGCAAAAATATCAAAATTGAATACAATTAAACCTTAAGAATTGTTATTTTTTCTAGAAATTTGATTTTGATAATAAAATGCAGGAACAAATAATAAGACAAAAAGGGGCTGGATTAAAAATCTCCTTACATAAAATAGAAGGAAATTGTTGCTTTCATCAGAAAAGGTAAGAATAGAGAAAAAAGCAACTATTAAAATTATAAAAAAGAAAAGATATAAAATTGAAGCAAATTTGGTAAGCATCAAATCTTTGAATAAAACTTGAATTATTCCAAGAGAAATGACAGAATTTAAGGCATAGCGCAAAAATAAACTGAAGAATAATTTCATCGAATTGTATTCTGGAAAAGGCAGTTTCATATAATCTCCCTTAAAATATCTTAAAAAAGGATCATAAAATTGAGACTCAAAAGTTCTAATCAGCGCCAATAAAATTACCAAGCAAATTGAGAATCCTATTTCTTTTTTATATTTAAGAATCTTTGCCATAAGTAGAAAATTTTTGAACCCAAATAACCCATAAAGCAAAAACAACTCCATAAATAAATAATGGAAAAATTACGCCATGCAAAAGGTGTTCATATTCTGGATAATGGTATAAAGAAGCGGCAAGAAGTCCGATTCTCACTACATTTAATATATGTATGATTAAAATTCCGGCTAGAACAAATAAAAAGGTATGTTTTATTTTTCCTTTAAAGGCGACTATGAAAGCTACAAAAAGAATCATTACGCTCATTGCATTACAGCCTTCCACTACTCTGGCGACATATTTTTCATTGAAATAAAGTTTCATCGAAGCTTCTTTTTCATGAGGCAAAACATAAGCATCTTGCCCAAAAAGCTTTAAAAAACTTTCAACTTGATGCGCCACAAACCTTGTAAGTCCGTCTGGTTCAAAAGTCAGCATATCAAAATTGCTTAAATAATATTGATAACAAACTGTCAGAAGCCCATAAACGGCGAAGAATTTCAGTAAGAAAATAAAAAAGGCTCGGTATTGCAGGAAATATTTTTTCAAGAAATTAATTTTTAACAAAAATATACAATTTCGGCTTTGCGCAAATAAATACTTTTGTATAAAAATATCATCATGACTTTTGAAGAATTAAAACCTAAGGTTGAAGACATATTGCAACATAAAAATACGTTGAGAGAAGACAAGTTATTACAACTTTGCCATCTTTTAAAAGACAATATTGATTATTATGACTGGGTTGGATTTTATTTCCGCAATGGCGAAAAAGAAGAGTTATTGCTTGGGCCTTATGCAGGAGAACCAACTGACCATACGGTAATTCCTTTTGGAAAGGGAATTTGTGGACAAGTTGCCGTTTCTAACCAAAATTTTGTAGTTCCAGACGTGAAGGCTCAGGATAATTATATCGCTTGCAGTTTTACTGTCAAATCTGAAATCGTTGTTCCTTTATTTGTAGATGGGAAAAATATTGGACAGATTGACATTGATTCTAATATTTTGGATCCGTTTACAGAATTGGATGAACGATTTTTAGAATTTGTAAATGCGGAAGTAGCGAAACTATTTTAATTTAAAGATTAAATTATTAAAAGATTAGCTGTGGCTAAAAATTTTAAATTCTTCAATCTTTAAATTTTTTAATCTCAAAATAAAAGTTACCTTTGCACTCGAATAAGAAAACCTTATTCATACATAATAATCATTTAAAATAATATTAGCATGTACTTAACTAATGAAGTTAAAGCGGAAATCTTCGCTAAACACGGAGGAAAAGCAGAAAACACAGGTTCTGCAGAAGGTCAAATTGCATTATTCACATTCAGAATTAGCCACTTGACAGAGCATTTGAAAAAAAATCGTCACGATTACAACACTGAGCGTTCACTTGTACTTTTAGTAGGTAAAAGAAGAAGCTTACTTGATTATCTTAAAAAGAAAGATATCAACAGATATCGTGAGATTATCAAAGAATTGAATATTAGAAAATAATTCAATAGAAAAGAGGTGCTCACGCGCCTCTTTTTGTTTTTACACATATTGCAATAAAAGTTTGGTTTTTCATTGGGTTTTAGAACAATAACTACACACAACAACTACAACACAACTAAAACCCATTGTTTAATCAATTAGAGAATTAATTTATGATTCCACAATTATTTGTAGAAAGCATCGATTTAGGTGATGGCAGAAGCATCACAATCGAGACAGGTCGTTTAGCAAAACAAGCTGACGGTTCTGTAGTAGTAAGAATTGGAAAAACTGTAATTTTAGGTACAGTTGTTTCCGCAAGAAAAGCAAGTCCAGGTATCGACTTTTTACCGTTAACGGTAGATTACAGAGAGAAATTTGCTGCAGCAGGTCGTTTTCCTGGAGGTTTTTTCAAAAGAGAAGCACGCCCAAGTGACAACGAAGTATTAACAATGAGATTAGTTGACCGTGTTTTGCGTCCGCTTTTCCCATCAGATTACCACGCAGAAGTTCAAGTTATGATTCAGTTGATGTCTCATGATGAAGACGTTATGCCAGATGCTTTGGCAGGTTTAGCAGCTTCGGCAGCACTTGCTTTGTCTGACATTCCTTTTGAAACTTTGATTTCTGAGGCTAGAGTTGGAAGAATTGACGGTAAATTCATCATCAATCCATCTCGTGCACAATTAGAATTGTCTGATATTGACATGATGATTGGAGCTTCAACCGATTCTATCGCAATGGTAGAAGGTGAAATGAAAGAAATTTCAGAAGCAGAAATGGTAGAGGCCATTAAATTTGCACACGAACATATTAAAGTACAAATCGCTGCTCAAGAAAGATTGGCTGTCGCTTTTGGAAAAAAAGAAGTTCGTACGTATGAAGGAGAAAGAGAAGATGAAGCAATTTACGAAAAAGTAAAGGCTGCCTCTTACGATAAAATTTACGCGATTGCAAGCAAAGGTTCGGCTAAACACGAACGTTCAGCTGCATTTGACGAAGTAAAAGAAGAAGTAAAAACGTTATTTACTGACGAAGAATTGTTGGAAAACGGAGATTTAGTTTCTAAATACTTCAAAAAAGTCAACAAAGAAGCTGTTCGTAATGTAACTTTAGATTTAGGAACACGTCTTGACGGAAGAAAAACTACAGAAATCAGAGATATCTGGTCTGAAGTAGATTACTTACCATCAGTTCACGGTTCTGCATTGTTTACACGTGGAGAAACTCAAGCTTTGGCAACAGCAACTTTAGGAACTTCTAGAGAAGCCAACCAAATCGATTCACCATCTGAACAAGGAGAAGAAAAATTCTATTTGCACTATAATTTCCCACCATTTTCTACAGGAGAAGCGCGTCCATTGAGAGGAACTTCAAGAAGAGAAGTTGGTCACGGAAACTTGGCACAAAGAGCGTTGAAAAACATGATTCCTGCTGATTGTCCTTATACAATTCGTGTGGTTTCTGAAGTTTTAGAATCAAATGGTTCGTCTTCAATGGCAACAGTTTGTGCTGGAACGCTATCTTTGATGGATGCTGGTATTCAAATGATTCGTCCGGTTTCTGGAATCGCGATGGGATTGATTACTGACGGAGATCGTTTTGCCGTTTTATCGGATATCTTAGGTGATGAAGATCACTTGGGAGATATGGATTTCAAGGTAACAGGAACTTCTGAAGGTATCACGGCTTGTCAAATGGACATCAAAATCGACGGATTGAAATACGAAATCATGGAGCAAGCTTTGGCTCAGGCTCGTGACGGACGTTTGCACATCCTAGGGAAATTGATCGAAACTTTAGACAAACCAAGAACTGACGTTAAAGTTCACGCTCCAAAAATCATCATGCGTACCATTCCTGGTGCTTTCATTGGCGCATTGATTGGACCTGGAGGAAAAGTAATTCAAGAATTGCAAAAAGCTACAGGAACAACAATCGTTATCAACGAAGTTGATGAGCAAGGTGTTGTTGAAATCCTTGGAACAGATCCTGACGGAATCGCTGCTGTATTGGCTAAGATCGATTCTATCATTTTCAAACCACAAATGGGAGAAGCTTACGAAGTGAAAGTAATCAAGATGTTGGATTTTGGTGCAGTTGTAGAATATACAGAAGCGCCAGGAAACGAAGTTTTATTGCACGTATCGGAGTTGGCTTGGGAAAGAACAGAAAACGTAACCGATGTTGTGAATATGGGCGATGTTTTCCAAGTGAAATACTTAGGTTTAGACCCAAAAACTAGAAAAGAAAAAGTTTCTAGAAAAGCACTTTTACCAAGACCTCCAAGAGATGAAAATGCTCCGAGAGAAGAAAGAGCGCCACGTCCAGAAAGACGCGACGACAGAAAATAATAATTATTCTTTTTTAAAGGTTAATTCAATTGAAACCCCATTTCATTAATTTGAGATGGGGTTTTTAAGTTTTATTTATTGCTACTTTATAAAAGAGCTTAAAATTTCACCTCCCTCCCAACCTTTCTATAAATAAATCACTCTATATAAAAGAATGGATAATGTTAAGAGAATGAATTACGGGAAAACCGTACAGTTTTTACGGTAAAACCGTAATAAAATATGTGGGAAAACCGTAAAAAATATGCGGGAAAACCGTAACCGAAGTGTTGCATTTTAACATATATTTGTCAGACAGCAAATGGAAAGACCCAATCTGTTTTCTGTAAAAAGGCAGCAGTGCGAGTCAAGCCACCGTAACTCTGATCTAAGCCATGAAAGTGTATTTTAACCGTTAAAACAAATAATTTATGAAACAAAAACTTCGGCAGATTTTCAAGATCGGCCTTTTCGCAACTTTCTTCGCAACAATTGGCTGCAGCGAAGATGAAACGCCTTCGGCACATGCCCAGGAGCACGAAGAGCATTTGGTAAAAGAGATCTCTTTTGAAGAGCTTTTAAAGCAGCCTGTTTTTTCGCAGGCTTATGAAAAAGTCACAGAAAAGTATAAGAAAAATAGCAATGCATTGCAAGCAAGAACCGCTATGGAAGACGAGTATGGCTTTACAATAGCTTCTGATGATGCAAAAGTCATTGAGACTGACAGCATCACTTCTTACACATTGCGTATCGAGCGCGATATTTCAGACCCGTCCTATTTTGAAAACTTGGTAATTCAGGTAGATAATAACAGCGAGGATACAAGGGCGCTTATTTTAAAGTACAATCTTACTTCACATATAGTGCCTTCAGAACACGGTTCTGTCAATTTTACGGCAGATGTTGAAGGCACGCCAATTGTTTTTGATGCTTCTGACTCTGGCAAGACAGCACCAATAGTTTGCCATTATATTATATTCACATTCTGCAGGCAGGGTGGAGAAGTGCACTTGGCTGGTGAAAGATGCACTAATACGTTTGATGGCCCGCCGATGCTTGTGGGATGCACGGGCGGTGGGGAAACTGGCGGTGGGGATGATGGCAGCATGCCGGGCAGTTCAGGTCCCGGATCTTCAGGTCCCGGATCTTCAGGTGGAGGAAGCGGTGGATCAAATCCTCATTATCCGACAAACCCGCCAATTATTACTGCACCAGTGATATTAGATGATTTAGAGGATGGAGAACATGATAATTGCGCAGAATTAAAAGACGTGATGCGGGCAAATAGAGGACTTTCAGGCAGTTTGAAATCAAATATCCAGCGTTTAAAGGGTGTGGTCAATGGATCTGACAATGAAAAGGAATAGGGATTAAGAATTACAAGAACTGTTGACCGGGGCAACGGAGACTGGGAATATGGATTATACCCCGTAACGCCTGGACAAGAGTTTGAGCTGAATATTACAGTTGGCGACAGCACAGTAGGCAGCTGCCATACCCACCCAAAAAATGGCTATCCCATGTTTTCATTTGGGGATTTAAAATGGCTCAGAGATTGCTATAACTGGGCAAGGCCCAGCCAGGTAGAAAAAGTATTTATCATGCTGGTGTGCAAAAATAATAGTACGGGCGAGGTAGGCACTTATTCATTAAAAATAGATAACTTTCAGGCATTGGATGCCCTTGTCAATTCTTTTTGGAACCACCCTGATTATGCAGTTTATACAGATGAAAAAATAAAAATGGATAAAATTCATTATGATCAATCAAAAAAATATGCTAAAGTGGGTTCTGACTTTGAATTGAGCTTTTTAAAACAGTTTCCAAATTTAGGTGCTTCTTTGTATAAAGCAACTGATGACTTGACTAATTGGACAAAACTAGAACTTGATCCTAATCCATTATCATCAAATCCAATTAAAAACACACCTTGCAATTAAAAAAGAAAAATATGAGAAATTTATTATTCACATTAATATTGCTTTCGGCTGTCAGTTGTAAAGCACAATCGCCTGTATTTGATGTAACTATGGATATGGGGATAGAAAATCCAAACGGAGCTTATTATAAAGATCTCCATAATGTACTGAATCCCTTTGAAGGCACCTACGTTTATACAAATGGCAATACTTCTTTTAAAATTGTTTTACAAAAGAAAGAGATGTCTACAGTGCCTAATAATAGATACTATTACGATTATCTTATTGGGGAATACCAGTATATTGAAAACGGCATCGAAAAAGTAAATACGCTGGACAGGCTTAATATTAATTTCACCGACCAAAGAAACCATTACATAGGAGGGAACCTTATTATAACCAGAGGGGATGTAGGTTGTTTTGACTGTGAGTTGAATGAAAAAGCCTTAAGAGGAGGTTTAATTGACGGTGCTTCAGAACATACGGCAGATCTTATTATCAGAAGGATAATAGTAAACAACCGCCCTGCCATAAAAATATGGATTGGTTGGAGAACAGGAACAAGCATTGAAGGCCAGCCGGCACCGAAAAGGCCAAGCTTTATGGGAACGTATTATACTTTGATCAAACAGTGAATTTTAATAAAACTGCAGCCTGAAAACTGCAGTTTTTAAATATATGCCTATGAAAAATATACTATTAATTTTTTGCCTGCTCATCAGTTTTTATGCTGAAGCGCAGTTATACATCACAAAAACGTATTCTCAAAACGGCAAATATTGTTTAGAATCTGTGCCTTATGACAGCCAATATCCTTCATTGAGGGGAAAAACAACTGTGTTTAAGAATGGAAAAGTTCAATATGTCCTTGACAGATCATTTGATGCAGATGAACATTTAGATTATAAGACAGCCTATTTGACTATTTCAAATGATGGAAAATTCATCGCTTATTTTTTATCCGCTTACCACCCTGGCGAAAATGAACAGCTTAAAAATGTAACGGTATATAAGAATGGAAAGCTGATAAAAACGTATTCGTTGAAAGAATTTGCAGGATGTGGCAAATATGATGATAATTGCTGTGATTTGATTTATTCTAATTTTAATTATGTCGTCGACGATAAAAAAAGTAGGGCTAGCGGCAAGTTTAAGAAGGTGTATAGCGACGAGGTTTCTAAAGAAGAAATTTTCTTGTTTGAAAATATGCCCTTGACTTATAATGATAGAGTCTATATGACAGATTCTCGAATGATGACAACTGTTTTTGATTTAAAGACTGCAAAAATAATTGACAGGCAGTATTTTAGCAAATTATATCCTAAACTTAAGTTTCAAAAACAAAATATGCTGGAATATCAATTTTTAGAAATTCCAAATTTTGAGGGTTATGATTTTCCAAGCTTGCAAAATGGAGAAGAGACTGCTTCTGTTTTGGCATCTTATCTTGGCATAAAAAAAATGCTATCGGGTGAAAATTCTATATATAAATCCTATACAATAGAGGTAAAAGCATTTGTAGACAAGGAAGGAAAAATTGAAATTGTAGAACTCGATGCCGATGAAAAGGTATCTTTAGAAAAGATAAGAGCTTTTTTAGAACAGCAGACTTATGACACAAAATTTCTTCCAATTGGAATTGATAAGTTTTATTGGTCCTCACATTGGTATTTCAGAAATGCAAATGATTCCCTAGCAGAAAATGAAAGGCAAGTTGCTATCAAGGAAAATGAGCTACGAGAAAATCAGAAAGCAAAGCTCGATTCTATCGAAAATATGTATGTCTTAAAAAATATAAGCGCTACTTTCTTAGAATCACAACAGTTACTCAGCAATACAGTTGAAGAAAAAATTACCGGAAAATATAATAACATTCTTGGAAACAGCTTAATACTTAACCCTGATTCGACGTTTGTCTATAAATCAGGTGTTCATTCCTTAGTTTTTTGGGCAAAAGGAAAATGGACAAACAGAAAAAACATTATCTATCTAAATCCTATCGCTATCTACGACACATTAAGGATAAGTGGAAAAGAAGATGTATTAGAACTGTCAAATAGTGAAAGGTCTAACTTGATTAAAGGAACATTAAGCGAAGGGTTCTTTTACCCTAAAGGTTATGCTGGAAGACAAATTATCACACAGTTAAAATATTTTTATATCCAAGGTAAAATTATCGAGATTAATCAAGACGGAAAATTAGAAACAGAAATGGAAGGAAGATCTTGGAGCAGATCTAAGAGAAAATATAATCCATGGATGATAAAAATAGATGGATAATCTTTAAAATATTAAACAAAACAGCTACAAATCTTATCCTACTATTAAAACAAACCCCAACCTCCAAAAAAAAATCCCACCAAAACAAACAACCAAAAGATATTTTCCGTAACATTGAAAAAGATTTCCCCGCCACAATAACATTGAATAT
>Ga0247809_1000074_pt1 | contig 59104 bp, 53 predicted proteins | sample UWRJL104311B1_FD_180951 | JGI IMG/M metagenome (GOLD analysis project Ga0247809, IMG submission 180951) | Plant litter microbial communities from Arlington Agricultural Research Station in Wisconsin, United States - UWRJ-L104-311B-1 | ecosystem: Environmental > Terrestrial > Plant litter >... | reverse complement strand
CTGCCAGGGTTTTTAAAGGTTCGGCACTTTTTGCTGCAGTCTGCTGATCTACAGTAGTCAGAATGCACCTTGCACATGGTTTAACAGCACTGAATTGTACACCTCCTAAGTTGAAAGTATCAAACTTATCTTCCAGGTGAGCATCCCCACCAGTAAACACAAAATTTGGTCTGAATCTATCCATCGGAACCGGGCTGGATAACCGTTCATTTAATCCATCCAGGGCAGCCTGACCAATAATGAGAAACGGGTAACCGTCCGAAAATCCAACCAGCTCTTCATTTTTAGCATATCTTGGATCTACCATTCTCTTTTCATTTTCCGGCATGATGACCAGTCTCACACTTTTACCCATGAATACGGAGAACCATTCGCTAACAGCTGCACTGACTTCAATTCCTGTTGATTGATCATCCCAGATCGTAACGGGTATTGTTTTACCATTATTTTCTGAGATGAGGAAAGAGAGCTTGTTATCAGGATCATGTTTGTGTTGCACTGTCAATTGATTTTCAATTACCATTACATCAAGTAAAGCCAGTATAGCATATTTTCTTTGGGTAATAAAAATGCCGTCTTCATCTATCAGCATCCATCTGCGATCAAATTCCAAACCTTTCGATGTCACTTTGGAGTGTTTCAGGCTGATTCCACCAAGTGATTTTATCGGATAAATATAGATTTCGGAAAGCCTGAGGTTATTCATGTTCTAAAGATAAATAACTTATTTTATTTATAAAGGTTTATAGTAACAGTTGTGTTGCTGTTCACATCTTAGGTGAAGCTATTTAGTATATTTGTATAGAGTTAATTTCAAGAGCAATCATTTAAGAGCAAATGCAGGCCGGATTAAGTAGTAACGGCTGTTAAATGATTCTTCTTAGGAAGGAGCTCTCAATTTTTAATAAAACGAGCAGGAGCTTTAGCAGGCTTCATTTATTATTAACAAACCAAAGTATATTAAAATGAGCAATTTATTTAATGGAATTCTGGCAGGTACTGTGCTGATGGCAGTATCCTTCTCTGCTTCGGCACAGAAAATCGATGAGCGTGAACTTAAGGTGAACGTGGAACAAATTTCAAACTCTGCAGCTAAGCTGACGATGTTAAAACCGGTTACTTTTCAGTATGACCTGAAAAGATATCCTGGTTTAAAACTAGCAGAAGGTAAACAATATGGATTTTTGGCTAGTGATGTAAGGACACAGTTCCCGGACTTTATTTATGAGTCTGCCAGCAGTGTAGCAGCGGGTAAAAACAACAATCGTATTGTTAAACACGATGAAGTACAATATGATAAATTAATCCCCTTGCTGGTTCAGGCTTTAAAAGAGCAACAGGAAGAAATTAACGATCTTAAAAGGGCTATCAAAGAGATAAAGTCTGTTTCAGCAGAATAAATATCCTTCTTTCAGTTACATTATTGGCGGGATATCTCCCTTTGACTTGATAAGTGTGATTATAAATACCTATTTTTGATTGATTATAAGGCTACCTGAAATACAAAGAAAATGGGTTTATTCGATATTTTTAAGAAAAAGGAAACTATAAATGATGCGCAACCCCTGCAATCAGAAGAGGTAAATGCTGGAGTGATCCAAAGCGCAGCTCCTGATACGGCTATGGTTAATGAGATTCCTGCCAATGCAGGTGCTGACGATCATAATGCGCTACAAGATGGTTATATAGGCGACCTTGAAAAAACAGCACAATTGCACACGCTGGTGCTTGTGCCCCGGGAAGAGCGGGACGAACAATGGGTAAGACAGTTTCTTGCTCTCCTGCCTTTGGCAAGTTTGATCTGTGGTACTCCACAAGTTATTGCAGGACCAGATGGTTTCCCTTATTTTAAGCTTTCGTTACCACAGCCTAATGATGTGTTTCAATGCTTTGTAATTGATCATATGAAAGATGATTTTTTATTGGAAAGAGGATATGGGGTGGTTATCAACGCAGATGGGGGACAGCCGGATTGGGTTCTATCTTATGGCGATATACTTAATTATCATTTGACAGGCGACTTTTTTATTCCTGATGCATTGATAAGTAATAAATCCGAACAGGATGAAGTGATTGCCGGTGGCGAGCAAGTCATGATCGGCCAGCCGTCTGAGGCTTACCTGCCTGGTGAGACCAGGAAATTGCTAAGAGAGTTTTTTCAGCTGAATAGTATTCCTGACCCTAAAGTATTATTGATGATGCGTACGCAACAGGAAGAGGTATCGCAGGAGCTGGTATTTAACATTACTCCGGCACAGTTTGAAGATGAGGAGCAATTTAGGAACATGATGCGCACAGTTACCTGGTATTTACCAAGACACTACATTATTACTGGTCTGAACGAAGAAGCTGTCACTGGATTTCTGCCTTTGTAGTCATCCACTTTTTCCCCTCAGTGAAGCGTGTAATCAGCATAGAGGCTACGGTATCTCCTGTCGAGTTGAGTAACGTAGCCATTGGGTCTACCAAAGTACCAATAATCATTGCCGGAGGCAAAGCTTCTGGGGGGAAACCATAGGCGGAAATAAACAACAGTTCTCCTACATATCCGCCATTTGGGATTCCTCCTTCAACAATACTGACGAGTACAGTCATTCCTAATGCAAGGGCTACAGTATCGATACTGTCGAAACTTTTTCCAAACAAGGCGAAAACAACAGCCATTTTAACTATGGAGGAGATGCTGGATCCGTCTTTATGTAAGGTGGCCCCCAAAGGAATAGTTACATTAGCAATATATTCCGGAATATTCATTTTTTTTGCTGCATCAAGATTGGCCGGAATATTCGCAATACTGCTGCAGGTGCCTATAGCCGTAGCTGTGGGAATAATATTGTTCTGCCAGTATTTTTTTATTCCGGAATATCCTCCTGCAACAAAAGCATAGAAACTGAAGAAGACAATGAAGTAGAATGCACCCACTCCATAATAAAGACCTAGAGATCTGGCATAGGTACCAAATAACTGGGGACCAAAAACGCCGACCTGATAGGCAAAATAAGCGCCCAATCCTATGGGTGCCATTTTCATAATGAGAATGAAAACATTTTTGAAAACTTCGTTTCCTGCATTCAGAAATTTGGCAAAACTAAGGCCCATTTCACCTGATTTTAAAGTAGCGAAACCGATAAGAACAGAAAAAATAATCATAGCCAGCATACTTTTTCTTGACAGCAATTCATAAAATTCTCCTGTGGTTAGCAGTTGCGTAATCTGGTCTCCAAAAGGTTTTTTAACAATATTTTCTGTTAAAGTCGCTGTCCCGAGATGTTCATGTATTGGGAATATTTTAACAGCAACGATGGTTAGTAAAGCGGAGATCAGGACTGTCACCAGAAAAACAACAGACATTACACCCATCATTCTGCTCAGCTTGCTGGTCGTTTTTAATCCACCAATAGCGGAAGAAATGGAGAAGAACACGAGGGGTATTACTGCCGTAAACAGAAAATTGAGAAAAATATCACCAATAGGCTTCAGCACCTGAACTCGCTCTCCGAAAATTAGACCGGCAATACTGCCTGCAATAATACCTGCTATTAACCAGATAATACCCTTATAATGCTGATAGAAATTGCTCATAAGCGAATATAATTTAAAATCAGGGATTAGCAAGCTGCTAATCACCTTAATTTTATAAGATGCCGCTACGTTTGTTAATTAAACGTTTTATGAATTGATATATCTATTTGTATTTATAGTTTTGTGGGATAAAATTATGCATTATGCTTTTTATTAAACCGATAAAGTTGTGTGGCAGTATTATTTCTGTATGTATAGCAGGAATATTCTATAATTCTGCCTGTGCTCAAGATAATTTATTCAATCAGGATAGCCTGAAGCTCATCTCAAAAGATTTCGCTTTTACAGAAGGTCCGGCGGTAGACAAAAAAGGGAATGTGTTTTTTACAGACCAGCCGAATGATAAGATCTGGAAATACAGTATTGACGGGAAAGTTTCCATATTCATGGATAAAGCTGGTCGTTCTAATGGCCTGTACTTCGATAAACGTGGTTACCTGATCGCTTGTGCAGATGAGCAAAATCAACTTTGGTCCATTTCTCCAAAGAAAAAAGTTAAGGTTTTAGTTGGACTCGTTACTGAAAAAAAGCTTAATGGACCAAATGATTTATGGATTGATCCTAAAGGTGGTATTTATTTTACGGATCCATTTTACCAGCGCGACTATTGGACAAGGCAAGGCCAGGAAATGGATGGACAGAAAGTTTACTATCTTCCGGCAGGTAAAAACAAGAAAGTGATCCTTGTTGCGGATGATATGATCAAACCTAACGGAATTGTAGGGACGCCTGATGGTAAATATTTATATGTCGCTGATATCACGGGTAATAAAACTTATCGTTATTCAATCACTAAAGACGGTATGCTTATTGATCAGAAAGTTATCATTAGTCAGGGTGCAGATGGAATTACAATTGACAGTGAGGGAAATATTTACCTGAGTGGAAAAGGAGTTTTCATCTTTAGTCCTGAAGGAGTGCTGAAAGGACACATTGATGTGAATGAACCCTGGACTGCAAATCTTTGTTTTGGCGGTAAGAACCGCTCTGATTTATTTATTACAGCTTCGAAAGCAATATATACAATCCCTATGCGTGTTAAGGGAGTAGAATAACCAAGGAATGAAAAGAAGATCTTTTGTACAAAAGGCGGGAATACTTACGGCAGGTTTATTATCAGGCCGGCTGATGGCACTGGCGGCTGATCCGGAATTTCCGTTGGTCAGAAAAGCTTTAGCTATGCGTCGCTTCAATAGCCGTTCCGTAGAGAATGCAATAACTGAGTTTAATGCGAAGGTGAAAAATAAAGAATTGGGTTGGTTATTTAACAATTGTTTTCCTAACACATTAGATACAACAGTAACTTTCATGCAGACGGATGGTAAACCGGATACGTATATCTCATCTGGCGAAACCGATGCAATGTGGTTGCGTGACAGCAGTGCACAAGTATGGTCATATCTGCCCTTTTTAAGAAGAGATCGCGCCCTGCGCGATATGGTAGCTGGAGTGATCAACAGGCAGGTGAAAAATATATTAAAAGATCCTTACGCAAATGCATTTTATAATGATCCTCTTAAAGTGGGCGAATGGAAAGAGGATCTTACAACTATGTTGTCGGGGATTCATGAGCGTAAATGGGAGATAGATTCACTTTGTTACCCAATCAGGTTGTCTTATCGTTATTGGCAGCAGACAAAAGATACAAGTCCTTTTGATTCTGCATGGCAGGATGCGGTTAAACTGATTTTAAAAACTTTCAAGGAACAGCAGCGTAAGGAAAACAATGGGCCTTATCATTTTCAGCGTACTACTGCATGGGCTACAGATAATTTGCCGATGCAGGGATTCGGTTATCCTGTTAAACCTGTAGGATTAATCTGTTCTGCCTTCAGGCCAAGTGATGATGCCACCATTTATTCTTTCCTCGTGCCGTCCAATTTCTTTGCGGTAATTAGTTTAAGACAGGCAGCAGAATTATTCAGGCTCATCAAAGCGGAGGAGAAAGTAGCTGACGAATTGGATGAGCTCGCTATGGAAGTTAGACAGGCTTTGCAAAAACATGCCATAATAGAGCATCCTGTACATGGTAAGATTTATGCTTACGAAGTAAATGGTATGGGAAGTTACAACCTGATGGATGATGCAAATATCCCGGGCCTACTTGCTTTACCTTATTTAGGCGCAGTTTCCATGACCGATCCGGTATATCTGAATACGAGAAAAATGATACATAGTGATGATAATCCTTTTTATTATAAAGGAAAAGCAGCTGAGGGTATAGGAGGACCACATATTGGTAAGGATATGATCTGGCCGCTAAGTATCATCGCCCGCGCATTAACAAGTACAGACGATGATGAAATAAAAATGTGTATCGATGTTTTGCGGAAGACTCACGCTGATACTGGTTTTATTCATGAGTCCTTTCACAAAGATAATCCAAAGCAATTTACCCGCGCCTGGTTTCCCTGGGGCAATACTATCTTTGGGGAGCTGCTATGGAAAACTTATCAGGAAAGACCTCATTTGTTAGTCTGATATCATTATTTCTGTTATTCTATGGAATTAGTAGAGTAATGTTTAGTTTTGACTTTTATAAAGAAATTGATATCAAATTACCAAAGATATTCCGCTCACAATGAATGGAACTGATCCTGGTAACTTTATAACAGATAAAAACAAATGTTCAATATGAAAACATACTTAAGTATACTTTTTTTGCTTGCCAGTACGGCAGCGTCCTTTGCACAAGGAAATAACAACTTTGAATTGAATGGCCATATAAATGGTTTGTCTGCGGGTAAGGTTTATCTTCAGCGTTTTGACAACAAAGCGTTTATTACTATAGATTCTGCTGAAATAAAAGGGGGGGATTATCAATTTAAAACCAAGTTGAAACTGCCAGAATTGTATGGCCTGACTATTGACAAAAACAGCAATCCGGTTTACGTATTTCTGGAGGACAGGAAGATTACAGTAAACTCCGATACTTCTTCATTTAATAAATCTACTCAGGTAACGGGGTCTGCATCTAATGATCTTTTCTATAGTTATAAAAAACAAAAAGATGTAAATATTAAGGATTTTATTACCTCTAATCCCTCTTCTATCGCATCTGCCTATATTCTTTACAGAGATTATTCATATTTGCTGAATTCTCAGGAACTCCTGGCAGATGTTAAACTATTAGCTCCATCTTTACAAAATTCAAGTTATGTTATAGCATTAAAAGAACTTGCAGAGACTAAAAGTAGGGTAGAACCGGGACATAAAGCATTAGATTTTGAATCGACGGATCCTGATGGTAAAAAGGTGAAGCTTTCAGATCATTATGGGAAATATCTTCTGGTTAGCTTTTGGGCTGCATGGTGCCCGGATTGCAGAAGGGAAAATCCGGAACTGGTAAAAACTTATCAGAAGTATCATGATAAAGGTTTCGATGTTCTTGGAGTATCTCTGGATAAAGATAAGTCGACCTGGTTAAAAGGAATTAAAAATGATAACCTTACCTGGAAACACGTATCAGATCTGGCCTACTGGAATAGTTCTGCGGCAAAGCTTTATGGCATAAGATGGATCCCCTCAAACTTTTTAATCAGTCCTGATGGTACTATTTTAGCGCAGAATTTACAAGGTGATACGCTTGACAAGAAGCTCGAAGAGCTTCTTAAAGGTAGTACAACTGCAAAATCAGATGAAAAATAGTAATTTGTCATTATAATGAAATTAAGATGCTTTCTTAACGTTAATTTAACATTGGGATAGCATCTTTGCAATATGTTTTTAACAACACTCGCTGGCGTATTTTACTTGTTTACATTGATTGCTGCTTTTAAAATGGAAACGCCTTTAAAAGGATTTCTTTTTATTCTGGCAGTAGCTGGTGTAAGTGGCCTTTTGTACTTGTTTATCTTATTTCCTGGGATTTCAGGGATAGCGGTCGCTTTGATGCTTGGTGCTTTTATCCTGAGGCAAGGTAACAGATAAAAAAAGCCACCTGAATTTTTAGGTCCGGGCGGCTCTGAAATATTTAGGTAGTTAATAGATCCTGATTAATGCATGTCTACTTTTATAGCTAACTTCTGTGCGTCAACTGTAGTTGTAGATAATCCTTTTGCCCAAACTGTATAGAATCTGTTCTGATCAATCTGTACATCTGCCAATGTAGCAACAGCCGTGCCAGTTACTCTGTTTTTGAGTGTAAGGGTATACTTTTTAGCTGGTACGCTTTTGAATGCGGTACGTCCTTTAAAAGCAATATCGTTAAAGGTTGTTGTATCTGTTTCAAACACAAGGTCTAATGCCGGAGAGTCTGAAGATAAATTCATAAATCTTACTTTTGCTTTTCCTGTTTCTGTTTGTGTAAATTCATCTCTCAGGAATATGTATGAAAGTGTATCTTTCTGTGTTGTTGCATTTTTCTGACTAATTACATACAAAGAGTGGTAATAGCCTTCAGTGATTTCGAATTTTTTACTGTAGGCATCAGCAGTTGTTCCGGTAAATCTTACTTCACCTGTTCTTGAACCAGGATAAGTACGGAAATAAATTGTTTTTGAACCGAAGGTGAGTGCACCATTGTTTACTTGTTTACTATCAATTAGAAAGTCGACCGACGATGGAGATGCATTTGTCACCGCAAGCATGCCAATCGCCTCTGGCTCTATCACTTCATTTTTACAGGCAGTAAATGCAACAGCTATGCCAAACACTGCAGCTGCCAATGTTGTTCTTCTCGCCAGTTTTGAAAAAATAGTAGGATTAGTTTTCATTCTTTTAGTTTTAAATAATAATTATAAATTGTTTTAATAACTGTAAAACGCAATGGAAATGCAGAACGCTACACTCGTTTTTATTAATTTTGTAAATCATTCTTTCAAATGATTTTTATGAAATGAATTTGAAAGGGAGTGTAGCGTTTTATAAATGAGATGCGTTTATCTCTTTATCGGGATATTCCTGAATGGAAGAAAACACGTCTGCGTTTTACGAACAACATAAAGACATACATTGATTGATCAGTTAGGCTCAGAGAAGCGTGGGTAATAAAAGTATACTATTCCAGGAAATCATTACGGGGCTGGATACGGGTGATGAACGTATACAAGAACGTATATATGTACACTATTGGGGTTACCTGATGGGAGTGGCCACGCGATATATCAAAGACAGGAATATTTCAAGAGAGGTAGTGAATGATAGTTTTATGAAGGCTTTTAAGACTATGTACGATTTCCGTCATGATCACGATTTAGTCGCTTTTGAAAAAACGTTTAAATCCTGGCTTGCTACCATTACCGTGCGTACTTCGTTAGACAGGATCAGGGCGCAAAAATCTACACTGGTACTTGTGGAAGAGTATGAAGAAGGGCCTGTCAGTTATGTGGAGGTAGAAGATAAATTATATGCGGAGGATATTATGAAACTTTTACATGAACTGCCGGATCTGCACAGAACTGTTTTCAATTTATATGAAATTGAAGGGTATAGCCACGATGAGATTGCTTCACTTATAAATATTCCGGTTAGCTCCAGCAGAACATACCTCACCAGGGCAAAACATAAGCTTAGGGAACTCTATAAAAACAGTATTGAAATTAATTGATGGAACCAGCTAAAAAAGAATTAATCAAAGAAATTAAAGATCTTTTCGAAGATTATGAGGAAGCCTATGTTCCCGGGGAATGGGAGGCGTTTTCAAAAACGAAAAGCAAAAAGCGTGTGCTGTTTCCTCAATGGTTAAAAATTGCGGCGGTGGTATTTATGATTGCTGCAGCATTGCCTTTTGCAGTGGGTGAATTTTTTAAGGATAAAAAAGCCGGAGAAACTGCTGGTGTGAAAAAAAGTACTGTATATAAAGCCGAAGACAAGACGGTGCCTGACTCCATAAAAGAGTCCGCCACCATGGGGAATAAAAAGTCAATTGAAGTAGCAAGTGTTACTTCTGCTGCTATCATTTCTAAAAGAACTAGTATTCCTGAAGGTATTATGCAAAATAGAACAGAGAAAATAGAACAGTTTGCGGCTGACCAGTCGGGCATAGCTGTAACATCCGGCTCTAAAGCTATTGACGTAATTACGGCGACGTCAGACAATTCAACTGTAGTCGCCACTGAAGTAGCTACAGTACCTGCTAATATAGTGCCTGCAAAGCAGGAGCAAAGTACAATGGACTTTTTATTAGCGGAAGCTAAATCAGGAAGAACGGCTGATGTAAAGAAAAAAGTAAAAACGGACAAATGGAATTTTGGTGTGGAAGTAATGCCTACTGTTATGAAGTCAAATGTCAATGTAGGTGCAGGAATTACTACAGCATATCGCTTATCTGAAAGCTTCTCGATCAGTTCCGGTATCTCAATGGTAAAATTAGAGAGCGGAGCAGTGCTGCCACAGCAGTCGCTGAATAGTCAGGCAGCTCCAAGTAACCAGGTTTCATTTGCAAGTCAGACTTCTAAAACATTGGTGTCGGTAGATGCCAATATCAGTGCGATAGATATTCCTATTGCGATCGTATATAATGTAAGTAAGAGTTTTTATACAAGTATCGGTCTTTCTTATTTTAATATTCTTAGAGATAAACGGAGCAATACGTATGAAACGACCTCTTCTTTTTTTAGAATGGATACTGACCCGTCTACAGGATTTTCAGAGACCTATCAGGCAGTGAAAAGTGAGGCTGTTGCGGAGCCCGCGGTTGAGGCGCCGATGAAAGGTAACAGCTATCTTGGATTTTTCAATTTGTCGGTGGGAAGAGATCAGCGTATCTTCAAACACTATCATATTATGGTAGAGCCATTCATCAAAATCCCCGTGGGAAAATTATCATCAGAAGACCTTAACCTGATGAACAGTGGTGTTAAATTCAGAGTGGCCTTTTAATAAAATATTCATTATAATATTTAAATTTTTAGATAGGAATCTCAAAAATCTGACGATAATCACAAATTCTCGGGCTTTCCCAGCCCTATTTATCCATCATTTTCGACTATTTTCAGTCTAAAATAAGCTAGGTTTTGTCAAAATTTAGTAGTTTCCTTAATTATTCATTTTTTTTTAAGTTATTAAGATGTGATGGATTTATGCGCTTTAATATGCTTTTAAGGCACTTAAAAAGGCTTTTAAAGTAAAAAATTAATAATAATCAATCAGGATTGATAAAGAAATAACATTATTTAACATTTTATGAAATAATAATATAAAACTATTGTTAAATAATTCTTAATTTTATTTCAAACAAATCCACACCAATAAATTATTTGAAAATGAAAACATTAGGACAGAAATTCAAAATCCTTCGTCAGAAAAAAGGGGTTAATCAGAAAACTATGGCTGACCTTTTAGAGGTATCTATTCCAGCTTATTCAAAATTAGAAACTGGAATTACAGATCCTAATTTCAGCAGACTGACTCAGATTGCTGCAGTGCATGGAATTAATATCAGACAATTACTGAATGTTGGAGAAGATGAAAAGACGGAACAGGCAGAAGAGCTTGAAGGTTTAAGAGCGAAAGTAGAAACTTTGGAGCTTTCAGTTATTCGTTTACAATCAAAGCTTATTGATCTGTATGACAGAGAAGACCAGAGATTGAAAGCCGCTAAATAAATATCAGGCATGTACTCTTACCTTATACTGTAGCCGCAATTGCCTTGTCAAATCTGCTTCACGTTAATTTAACATGAATATCATCTGATTGTCGAAAAATCTGCTGAATTATAGTATTCAAATTATTTGTAATACTTTTGGACCGGATTTGGATTCTGGTCTGCTTATTTTTGTGTTGAATGGAAAAAGATGAAATTGTAATTGGGGAGATATTGTCAGGGGCGAAGAAGCTTTTTGGAAAACATGGATTGAAAAAAACAACCATGGAAGAGATTGCTACAGCCGCTGGTAAAGGTAAGAGTACCTTGTATTATTATTTTCCTAGTAAAAATGAAATCTTCGAAGCCGTTGTTGAAGATGAAATGAAGAATGTAGTGAAACGGATCCGTGAAGCTGTAAACTCTTCATTAACTGCAAAAGATAAACTTAAGGCATTTCTAAAGAGCCAGATCACTTCAATTATTGGTTTTAATAGCTTTAGAGAAGTATTATTTGATGATATGGTGGAAAGTATGAGAATGCTGATCTGTATCAAAACTCAATACGAGCAAATCCAGATAGACATGATCAGAGAAATTCTTCTGGGCGGCAGTCAGTCTGGTGAATTTAAAGAAATGACCATAGAACGCATGAATAAAATGTCGTTTATCATCGTAACCTTTTTTCGCGGTCTGCATTTTCCCCTGACTAAGGATCTGGCGGAGCTGCAGACAAATGAATATTTTGATGAGATGATAGATATCCTTATTGAAGGGATTGGTAGTAGCATTGGGGGAAAAAGATTGGACTAAAAAACGGAACTGATCGGATATTTATAGTAAATTCGTGCCGGTAATTTGAGTAATTAATATAAATTCGATTGTAACATTAATATTTGACAATAATATTATAGACTGAAATACGATTATGGTCTAGGAATAAATTACTTTTGTCTTATCTTAAAATTAACATATTTTTAATATATTAGATCATATTTCATAGCTGTATTCTAATAATAATACGTATATGAAGAAAATAAAATTTATGAATCTATCTGAAGTAAACATTATACAATTCAGGCATGCGTAAAAAATTGGGTGATAGGATTGCAGCATTTAAAGATGCTAATGCAATTAAGGAAAAAGGATTATATCCGTATTTCAGATCTATTGAGTCTGCACAAGACACAGAAGTGATGATAGGGGGTAAAAAGGTGTTAATGTTCGGATCAAATTCGTATCTGGGATTAACAAATCATCCGAAAATAAAAGAGGCTGCTAAGATTGCTGTTGATAAATATGGAACTGGTTGTGCCGGATCAAGGTTTTTGAACGGAACACTTGATATCCATCTTGAATTGGAAAGAAGGCTTGCTGCCTTTGTAGGTAAAGAATCTGCTGTACTTTTTAGCACAGGTTTCCAGGTTAATCTTGGCGTGATTTCCTGCTTGCTGGAACGCAATGATTACCTGATACTGGATGAGTATGATCACGCTTCTATCATTGATGGTAGCCGTTTGTCATTCTCACGTTCTATCAAATATGCACACAATGATATGGATGATCTGCGCAAGAAATTAAGCAGGTTACCGGAAGATGCTGCAAAGCTGATTGTGGCGGATGGAATTTTTAGTATGGAAGGTGACATTGTTAAGCTTCCTGAGATCGTTAAGATTGCAGAGGAGTTTGGTGCGAATATCATGATGGACGATGCACACAGCTTAGGTGTGATCGGCTTTAATGGCGCAGGTGTCTCTTCTCACTTTAACCTGACGGATAAAGTGGATCTGATTATGGGTACTTTCAGTAAGTCTCTTGCTTCACTTGGTGGTTTTATTGCAGCAAATGAGGAGACCATTGAATTTATTAAACACAGAGCGAGATCGCTGATGTTCAGCGCAAGTATGCCACCGGCTTCCGTAGCCAGTGTGATCGCAGCACTTGATATTATTGAAACAGAACCCGAACGTATTGATAAACTTTGGGATAACACGAACTATGCAAAAAAACTACTTTTAGAAGCAGGATTTGATATCGGTCATACAGACAGTCCGATCATTCCAGTATATATCAGAGATAATGAGAAAACATTCCTGATTACTAATATTTTACATAACAACGGAATTTTTGTAAATCCGGTTGTTTCGCCTGCTGTACCTTCAGATTCATCACTGATCAGATTTTCACTGATGGCAACGCATACTTTTGCGCAAATTGAAGAAGCAGTTGAAAAATTATCTGCTGCTTCGAAAGAAGTACAGCTTAGTCCGGTTAAGGTTAGTATATAATGTTATACTAAACATCTGGTATGAAAAAGAGAGTATTGATTACCGGGGCAAGTGGTTTCGTAGGATATCATTTGATTACTGCAGCGGTAGCTTCCAATCTGGAAGTTTTCGCTGCAGTAAGGCCTGGTAGTAACATTCAGCATCTTAAAGAGTTTGATATCAATTATGTTCATCTGGACTATAGTGATATCAAACTTTTGGAAAAGGAGCTGAAGGACAAACAATACGATTATATTATTCATGCCGCCGGCACCACCAAGGCAAAAACAAAAGAAGAATACAATCTTGTAAATGCTGCATATACCAGAAATCTTGCACTGGCTGCGAAATCAGTTAATGTCAATCTGGAGAAATTTGTATTTGTCAGTAGTCTGGCTGCAATCGGTCCGATAACAGATTTGTCGTCTGTGATAAGGGATGACAGTCCTGCTCATCCGGTCACAAATTATGGCTCAAGTAAGTTATTGGCAGAAAAATATCTGGCAGATATAACAGACCTGCCTTTACTTATTGTCAGGCCGACAGCTGTATACGGACCAAGAGAGAAGGATATTTTTATTTTACTACAAACAATCAATAAAGGATTAGAGCCCCACATCGGTAAATTTAGTCAGCAGATTAGTTTTGTTTATGTGAAAGATCTTGCACAGATCATTGTCCGTTCACTCTCTTCCGCTGTAACAAATAAGAGTTATAATGTGTCTGATGGTCATATTTACAACCGGTATGCACTTGCAAACGGGGTAAAAAAAGCACTTAATAAAAGAACATTGAAATTTCACCTGCCAGTGTTTATAGTTTCAGGGCTGGCCGGGCTGATGGAAGTGTTGTATAAGAATTCAAAAAATACTCCAGCTTTAAATATGGAGAAAATGAATGAACTCACAGCTGTAAATTGGGCATGTGATATCAGTAATTTGAGTAATGATTTAGGATATGTACCGGCCTATAATCTTGAAAAAGGATTGAATGAAACTTTAAAATGGTATAAAGAGAATAGGTGGCTATAACAACAAGATAAACAAATACACAACATCATGTTATTTCATAAAATTACTTCAACAAGCTTTGGAATAGGCTATATCGGAAAGGGTGCCGGAACTGCTGCTGCAGTGGCTACCTGCGTGGTATGGTACTATGCGCATGCTGATGGATTTAATTTTATGCCAGCTGTTATCGCTACTATTCTAATTACGGCTTTAGGAATCTGGTCAGGAAATGTTGTAGAAGCAATCTGGGGGAAAGATCATAATCGTGTAGTGATTGATGAGGTGGCAGGCATGTGCATCACATTATTATGGATACCGGTTACGCCTTTGAACATTCTGCTTGGGTTAATCCTGTTCCGTTTTTTTGACATTGTAAAACCATTGTTCATCAGAAAGCTGGAAGATTTACCGGGTGGATGGGGAGTGATGTTTGATGATGTTCTTGCGGGTGTTTATGCAAACATACTGCTACAGTTAATTGTAAGATTTATTATTATATAAAATGGCGACTTTTGTAAAAGCACAGGTCGCGTCTTTGTCGGCCTCAATTATTGACTTTCTTACCACATTAGTCTGTACTCAGGTATTTCATCTGTGGTATGTGTTTGGAAGTGTGGCTGGTACAACCGCTGGAGGAATCGTCAATTTTATGATGGGTCGTAACTGGGTGTTCGATTCTAAACAAAAAAATGTCACTTTACAGATCTTCAAATATATATTAGTCTGGGCAGGGAATCTGGCATTGACCACAGGAGGAGTATACCTTGTTACTCATTATCTGCATGTCAATTACATTTTGTCGAAAATATTGGTTTCCCTGACAGTTGGAACAAGTTATAACTTTTTGATGCAGAAGAAATTCGTATTCGTATAAAAATGAAGATAACATTAGCCTGAAACTAATAGAAATGATCAGTAATGTTAACTCTTAGCCGATAAAAATTAAATAGATAAGATGAACAATCAATTTAAAAAAATTATATATATCTGTACCCTGCTGCTGCCATTTGCATTTCAGGGTTCAGCACAGACTCCAGTAGCACGTACTATTATAACGGGGGTGGTGACTGACGCTGCTGACAAAGACCCGCTGCCATATGTGACTGTTCTTTTTAAGGGGACGGGGATTATTACCAAGACTGATGTAGATGGTAAATATACGCTGGTAACTTCGGAGACACATCCTCAGGTGCAGTTTAGTTATGTAGGTTATAAATCTGCTTATGCGGATATAAAACCAGGACAAACTCAAGTATTGAATATAAGTTTGCAGTCGGAATCCCAAAGTTTGACGGAGGTCGTAATTAGTACAAATAAAAGACCTAAATACAGAAATAAAGACAATCCCGCTGTTGAATTAATCCGTAGGGTTATTGATAATAAATCAAAAAATCAGGGTCAGACTTATAATAATATCGAGTATCAGCAGTACGAACAAATGGTATTCTCTCTAAGTAACCTGTCTGATAAATTCAAAAACAGGAGGATATTCAAAAATTACCAGTTTTTATTTGAAACACAGGATTCTACGAAAATAGGGGGTAAGCTTACACTTCCTGTTTATATGGAGGAAAAGGTTTCACAGAACTATTTGCAGAAATCTCCAGAGAAAAAGAAAACCATTCTTATAGGTGATAAACATGTAAATTATGACAGCAAATTTATTGATACTAAAGGATTAAGCAAGTACTTCGAAAGGATGTACGCAGATGTGAACATCTATAACAATAATATTTCTTTGGTTAGTAATCAGTTCCTGAGTCCTATTGCCGACGCAGCGCCAACATTTTACAAGTTCTTTATTACAGATACCATAAAAACACATAGCCCTCAGCTGATAGAGTTATCATTTATTCCCAGAAATAATACAGATCTATTATTTGAAGGTAAGATCTATGTGACCATGGATGGAAACTACGCTGTTCAGGATGCATTTCTTACAGTGAATAAAAACATCAACCTGAATTTTGTACGTGCTCTGGAAGCGAAACTGGATTTTGATAAAAATCCTGATGGCAGATATCATTTGTCAAAAACAAACCTGATTATCGATTTTGGTTTGAACCAAAATAAGGGCGGTGGTTTTACAGGACAGCGTACCGTAATTATCAAAGATTTCCAGGTGAACAAACAACAGCCTGACACAATCTTCAATGGTCCGGCACTGGCTGTTTCTCCTCAGGCAGAAACACAATCGGACCAGTTCTGGACTGGTCAGCGTCAGGATACACTGGTAAAGGCAAATCTGAATATTTATAAAAATATTGATACGCTGCAGACTATACCTTCCTTTAAAAGGACAGCAGATTTGGTTACGTTGCTATTTGCGGGTTACAAGAATTTTGGTCCCTTTGAAGTGGGCCCGGTAAATACATTTTATAGCTTCAACAATACAGAGGGATTCAGATTACGTTTAGGTGGACGTACAACGCCGGAGCTGAGTAAAAGGTATTATTTCGAGACCTACGCGGCTTACGGTTTTAAGGACGAAAAATGGAAATATTTCCTGAGTGCTACATACTCACTCAATAATAAATCTATCTACGCTTTTCCTCAGAACTATATCAGGGGAAGTTTCCAGAGAGATACTAAAATTCCTGGGCAGGAATTACAGTTTGTACAGGAAGATAACTTCTTGTTATCCTTCAAGCGTGGACAGAATAATATGCTGTTATACAATGATTACTACAAGGTTGATTATGTGAAGGAATTTGAAAATCATTTTTCTTACGGTGTTACATTGCGTAAATGGACCCAGACACCTGGTGGATCTTTAACTTATAATAATTTTGAGAATAATACGCTTAACCCGGTTAATCAGTTAACAACTTCTGATGTAAGCGTGAATTTACGTTATGCGCCAAATGAGAAGTTTTACCAGGGCAAGATATACAGAGTACCTATTATTGATAAGTATCCTATTTTTAATTTAAGATATACTCAGGCTTTTAAAGGGGCTTTTGGTGGGCAGTATAGCTACCAAAATATTATGGGAAGTATTGACAAAAGGTTTTATTTATCACAATTGGGTTATTCTGATGTGACCGTTGAGGGTGGCTACATCTTTGGAAAGGTTCCTTTTCCACTACTAACCATCCACAGGGCTAATCAGACTTATTCCTACCAGCTGGCTTCTTATAATTTGATGAACTTTCTGGAATTCGTAAGTGATCATTATGCAAGTTTAAATATTGATCATAATTTTAATGGATTCTTCTTTAATAAGATACCTTTGATAAAAAGATTGAAACTAAGGGAGGCTGTATCGTTCAAATTGCTTTATGGTGCTTTACGTGATGAGAATAATCCAGATAAAGATGCTTCTTTATTACAGTTTCCAAGAAATGGTGCAGGTGTGCCTACAACAAATGCCCTGGGTAATGAGCCTTATATGGAAGGAAGTGTTGGGATTGGAAACATTTTCAAGGTATTACGTGTAGATGTGGTGAAACGTTTCAATTACCTGGATAATCCAGAGGTCTCTGAGTATGGTATCAGAGCCAGAGTTAAATTTGATTTTTAAAAATAGTATTATAATATATTTATGAAAGTTTTATCATTTCGGGATCGTTTACAGCAAATGATTTACAAGGTCATTAACCCTTTTGTTAAAGGACTGATCAAAATCGGGCTTACGCCTAATGCGGTAACCACTATCGGATTAATATTGAATATTGGTGTAGCTGTTATCTTTATTTTCGGTGCTGAGAAGACAAATAGGGGCGACCTGTCATTTGTAGGATGGGCTGGAGCATTGGTTCTTTTCGCAGGATTATTTGATATGCTGGATGGACAGGTTGCACGTTTAGGAAACATGAGTTCTACTTTTGGTGCTTTATATGATTCTGTACTGGATCGTTATAGTGAACTGGTCATGTTTTTGGGTATTTGTTATTACCTGGTCTCACATCACTATTTTTTAAGTTCTTTATTTGCGTTTATCGCATTAATGGGCTCAATGATGGTAAGTTATACAAGGGCAAGAGCTGAAGGGTTGGGGATTGAATCGAAAGGCGGGTTAATGCAAAGACCCGAACGGGTAGTAACGATTGGTATCTGTGCGATGGCAAGCGGTATTGCTGGGCATTATATTGGGGGCGACTATAAAATTTTTATTCCCGGAGTATCCTTCCATATCTTTGAGACGATCTCTATCTTCACGATTCCAATTACTATTATGGCCATCATGACCAATATCACGGCTGTGAACAGGTTAAGAGGTGCAAAGAGAGCTTTAGAGGCAAAAGATTTTCAGGCAAAAAATAAGGCTGCTTCATTAGTCGTAACAGGTACCGTACTTATGGTGCTTTTATTTGGTGCCGCCAGTCCTTTATCTTCATATGCACAGGCAAAAGATGTAAGCAACCCTTCACCATTAAAATTCCCTACGCCAAAGGGAATTGCTAATCAATTGTTTTACCTGCAGCGGGACCCGAATACAAATACTATTATTTGTGCTCTGAATCAGGATAACAAAGGCGTGATTGACAAGGACGAACCAGTGAGCGTTTACTGGATCCGTTATGCGGATGAGGGCGAAAAAAAAGAACTGGGTTATGTTCAACGTAAGTTTGCTTATGGCATTGAATCTAAAGCGCTGGGCAAAGATCAATATGAACTAAGATTTGTATCGCACAAAAAATTGCCAATGTATCTGACTAAATCAGAAGATGATAAAAAATATCATGTTTACGTGACAGTCAACAATAAGAAAATTCAAATAGAACGCATATTTTTGCGGATAGAAGGCGGATCGTTCTGGCTGCCGAATGTAAAGTATGTTGATATCAAAGGAATCAACACCTCTACAAATGAATTAACTACAGAACGTATTAAAATTTAAAACAAACATGAGCAAGAATTTCGTTTCTAATTCTTCTGAATCTATCAGAATGTTCAAAAACGGACTTTTGGAAAGTCTGTCTAAAGTTCATTATTTTGTACCGCTGATCGTTTATATTCCTGTAATTATATTTTTGGGATGGATATCGTTCTCTTCCGCGCATATGAATATGATTTCTTTTATCTGCTGGTTTGCTGGCGGATTAGCTGTTTGGTCTTTGTGTGAGTATGTGATGCACAGGTACGTTTTTCATTTTTATCCAAAGTCTAAAATTGGAAAAAGGATACATTTTATTTTCCATGGGGTACATCATGATTACCCAAATGATACTAAGCGTCTTGTAATGCCATTATCGGCTAGCATACCAATGGCCTCGGCATTATATTTTCTATTTCTGTTTCTGCTGCCTGGCGGGACTATTTATTCTTTCTTTTGCGGATTTCTGCTAGGATACCTCGTTTATGACATGATGCACTACGCATTACACCATGCAAACTTTAAAAGTGGCTTTTGGAAAAAGCTGAAAAAACACCATATGTTACATCACTATTCAGATTCCACAAAGGGCTACGGTGTGAGTTCTACTATATGGGATAAAATATTGGGTTCAGATTTTATGAAAAAGAATGATGCCGGATAAAAAAGATATCATTGCTGCCACGACCGTATCTTTATTTTATCTTCTATTATCTTATTTTGTAGTTGGATTTAAATCTGATCAGCTTGTCCTGATCTTCATTTTTAACACCCTGTTTTACGCATCGCCTATCACGAGGAAGTTTATATTGGGTTTTTCTATCTTCATTGTATACTGGATTTTATTCGACTACATGAAGGCATTTCCTAATTATAACTTTGGCAAAGTGCATATTGCTGAATTATATCATCTTGAAAGATCTCTGTTTGGGATCCATTCGAACGGGTATATACTGACACCTAATGAATATTGGAGGATACACGGTACTACTTTTGCAGATGTAGCCACCGGGATTTTTTACCTGATGTGGATTCCGGTACCGCTGGCATTTGCTGGTTATATGTTCTTCAGGAACAGAAAGCAGTTCCTTTATTTTTCACTTACATTTGTGCTTGTTAATCTGATTGGATTCGTGGTTTATTATGTTTATCCCGCTGCTCCGCCCTGGTATGTGCAATATCATGGATTTGTATTTCATGCACATACACCTGGAAATACTGGCGGCCTGATTAAATTTGATCGTTTCTTTAATACACCTGTATTTCAATCTATCTATAGTAAGGGCTCTAATGTCTTCGCCGCTATGCCTTCATTGCACTCTTCTTATCCGGTGATTGTGGTATATTATGGAATTAAAAACAGACTTGGACTGGTTAATGTATTCTTTGCAGTAGTAATGTTAGGTATTTGGTTCACTGCAGTATATGCAAGTCACCACTACCTTTTGGATGTTATTTTTGGTGTGCTCACGGCAATCATAGGTATTAATCTTTTCAACTGGCTCATCAGGAATACTTCATTAAATCTGCTGGTAGAAAAATACGCCGCCATTATCCGCTAATTTCTGTCTCTTTTTGTTGAGCAGGAATTTAATTTAGAATGCCTAAATTACCTTAAATAAAACTTGAGTATTGACACCACAGGCATCTATCAAACTATCTGAGCTTACAGGCCAAATCAACAGCGTTATCAGCAATGTTTTTGGTGCGAAAACGTATTGGGTAATTGCAGATATTACCAACTATACGTTTAAGGCGCAATCCAACTATCATTATTTTGAACTGGTAGAAAAGGATAAATCTTCGGCCAGGATTCTTGCTAAAATTGCAGGTCGTGCCTGGGGTAATGCATCTGTCAATATCTCTAATTTTGAACGCGTAACTGGTCAGCAGTTCAAAAATGATATTAATGTATTGGTTCAGGTCAGCATCCAATATACGCCTTCATTCGGCTTGCAACTCAATCTTCTGGATATTGATACGACTTTTACGCTTGGTAAATTTGAACAACAACGGAAAGAAACATTAGATAAACTCGTACGTGATAACCCCACATTTATCCAGTTGGTTAACGGAGAGTATAAGACGAGAAATAGTCAGCTGCCGCTTAATAGAGTGCTGCAGCGAATAGCCGTAATATCTTCTGATACCTCTGCCGGCTATCTCGACTTTAAACATACGCTCGAGAATAATACTTTTGGTTATCATTTTGAAATAGATGATTATTTTGCGCTTGTTCAGGGAGAGGGCAATGCAAAACAGTTTCTAACTAAACTGATTGCTGTTTTTGAATCTGGTGTCGCGTATGATGCATTGATTATTATTCGTGGGGGAGGAGCACAACTGGATTTTCTGATTTTTGATAATTACGAATTGAATAGGGCTATTGCTAAGTTTCCCATTCCAGTAATTACAGGAATTGGTCACCAGAAAAATGAAACCATTGCCGATCTGATGGCACATACCTCTACCAAAACACCTACAAAAGCCGCAGAGATGCTAATTGCGCATAACAGGAATTTTGAGGAATCTATTTTATCTGCGCAGCAACAGATGCTGATCAAAACTTTTCAATTATTATCACACCATAAGGAGCAGTTGGGTTGGCTAAATCAGGTGACCATCAACTCCGTGAAAAATCAGCTGAACAGTCAGCACCGAAGGATTGTGGCACTCTCTGGAATGATCCTGACTAATCCGAAGATGAGCCTATCAAATAAAGCAAAGGATCTCAGTAATATTTTGTCTAATATGAAGTCTTTTAATAGGATGTATTTTGCTAATAAACGCGGATATATAGGCCACTTTGAATCGATAGTCAGATTAATGAGTCCGCAGAATATTTTGAATAAAGGTTTTGCAATCATAAAAGTTAACGGTACTATTGTTAGCAATGGCGAAGAATTGTCGCCCGGAACTGAGATGACCGTAAGTATGGCTTCTACAGAAATTACAGCGAAGGTTGTATCTAAATTACAGAAAAATGGAAAAGAATTTGAATTATGAGGCAGCTTATAACGAGCTCGCATTAATTGCCCAGGAAATTGAGACAGAGGCTGTATCTGTAGATGTGCTCGCTGAAAAGGTGAAACGCGCATCGGAGTTGATTTCATTTTGTCAGACTAAATTAAGATCCACCGAAAACGAAGTGAACAAGATCATAAAACAGATGGAAAATCAGTCCATATAACTATATTCGCAGATGTCACAACAACTCATTTACACACCAGAACAGGAAGAGGTATTTTTTGATCAGATTGATCAGGTCTACGCACTTGCAGAAGATTTAAAATTTGAAGAAGCAGAGCACCTTTTGCTGGAGATTGAAGATTCTATTCTTGATCCTAAAGAGAATTGCAGTGTTGGCGGCATTTTACTGGACAGTATTTTTGCATTCTATGAACAAGCTGGCCAGGTGGAAAAAGCTTTGCCATATTTTATCAAAGAGACTGACTATCTGCAGGAAAAGATTAAAAATGAATCTATTAAAAGTACCAGCCACTTTATTACTACAGGTGCAATTTATTACGCCCTGGCTGATCTGGATCAGGCAAGAAAATATTTTAAGCTAGCACATAAATCGGGCAAATCAGGCGATTTTCAAGATTATAATCCCGACTTTTTACATATTGCCCTCATTTCAGATGCGGAATTTGTCGAATTTAGCAAGGATTTTGTTCCTCAATCGAATGTGGATCAGGAAGACCTTTCAGAAGAGCAACAAGAACTGATTGACGATTATAGTGAGAAAGGAAACTTAGCGATGGACAATGGAGAATATACCGTAGCTATCAGCTGGTTTACGAAAGCTATGGAAGTTTTACCCGAGCCGGCGGGTGATTGGGAAGCATCAGGATGGCTTTCTGCCTCTATTGGTGATGCTTATTTCAGCGCAGGAAAATACAAACAGGCACTTGAGCATCTTCATTCAGCGCTCCATATTTATGGTGAGGGAGAAGATGCAAATCCATTTGTTCTGCTGAGGTTAGGTGAAACTTATTTTGAACTCAACGATCACAAAAAGGCAACTGATTACCTTTTGCTGTCCTATAAAATGGAAGGTGAAGCAATTTTTGAGGAAGAGAAAAAATACCTCAATTTCCTTAAAAAACAAGTTAAGCTGTAGCTGCCAAAACTTAGGCTGACATCAGCTGTTCCTGAATTGCCGAAACCAGATGAGAAAGGTCGAATGGTTTCGGCACTACTTCATCTGCACAAATTTCTTTCATGATATGAGCCTTAGGATGGGTGGAGAGCACCACTACCGGAATATGGCAGGTATCTTCCGCTGCTTTTATTGCTTCGCATAAAGCGGTACCTTCCGCTGTTGGATTGATAATATCCAGCAAAATAATATCAGGTTCAAAGGATTTAATTTCCTGAAATACGAGCTCATTTCTTGATAAAAGAAGAACTTCGTAGCCTTCCTCAGTAAGTAGGAGGTTGATCAGTTCAAGGATATCCTTGTTTTTCTCCAGTACAAGTACTTTTTTTTTCATGACTTACAAATAATCCGTGTAAGTCCTGAGGACTTACAGCTATAAATGTAGCTATAAAATTGTGCTTTTTAAAAATAAGAGGATCAATATGATTATAATGACAATTGTTTGTTTACCACAGAGAGAAATATATTTATATCGAAAGGTTTACTGATGAAATCTTCCGCACATGCTTCTTCAAGAACAGATTTTTCTGCTGCATGGGCCGACATGATGATTACGGGGATCGACCTTTTTTGCGGATTTTCTTTGAGATTTCTGCATAGCTCAATCCCATTTCCATCTGGCAGCATTACATCCATTAGAATAAGATCTGGCTCTGCTGAAGTGATATAGTTCAGAAATTCCTGCGCTGTACCCGATTCAGTAACGGTGTATCCACTGTCGGTCAAAATGTAATAAATAATAAAACGAATATCCTCGTCGTCTTCAACTATATGTATCCGTTTCCCCATGTATGCATTTTTGTGTTATGACAGTGATTAAACGAGCAGGATTAATAAAAGGTTTTGAAAAGATTATAATTTCTGATTAATTCGCAATTTAATGCAGGTTATGTTTGTTTTTTTCCTAAAAGTGATATATTTGGGAGCTAATAAAAATTTAAACATGGAAAAATTTACAAAATTAAAAGAACTGCTATCTTCGGTAGAGGCTGATGCAGAGAAATTTTACAATGCTGGCAACAGTGCTGCTGGTACGAGAGTACGTAAAGCAATGCAGGATTTAAAAGTTCTTGCTCAGGACATCCGTACTGAAGTAACTGAAAAGAAAAATTCAGGTAAATAGTATTTCAACCTAACCAAGAAGAAGGCATATCAAATGAAATTTGATATGCCTCTTTTTATTTAAACCATTCCTATGAATTATATTGCCAGTCCATACCGCTATAAAGAAATGACCTATCGCCGCTGTGGTAACAGCGGATTAAAACTATCAGCTATCTCTCTTGGCTTATGGCACAATTTCGGACATGTAGATCAGCTGGAAAACTCCCGGAATATTATCAAGCTGGCTTTCGATAGCGGAATCACCCATTTTGATCTTGCTAATAATTACGGGCCTCCTCCGGGTTCCGCTGAAGAAAATTTCGGACGTATTTTAAAGCAGGACTTCCAGTCATACCGTGATGAAATGGTGATTTCATCAAAAGCAGGCTACACCATGTGGGATGGCCCTTATGGCGATTGGGGATCTAAAAAATACCTGGTATCAAGTTTAGACCAGAGTCTTAAACGGATGGGCCTGGATTATGTTGATATTTTTTATCACCATAGACCAGATCCTGAAACACCGCTGGAAGAAACTATGGCAGCACTGGATCTGATTGTGCGTCAGGGAAAGGCGTTGTACGCAGGGATCTCGAATTATGCTGCTCCCGAGGCAGCAAAGGCAATTGCTATACTTAAAGATCTTGGAACACCTTGTTTAATCCATCAGCCTAAATATTCCATGTTTGAAAGATGGGTAGAAAACGGATTGCTGGATCTGCTGGGTAAGGAGGGCGTAGGGTGCATTCCTTTTTCGCCGCTGGCACAGGGACTGCTGACTGATAAATACTTATATGGCGTACCGGCAGATTCCAGAGCGGCAAAATCACACGGTGCCCTGCAGCAAAATCAGATCACTGAAAAAGTACTGCAGCAGCTGAATGCTTTAAATGCAATAGCTGTGGAACGGGGTCAGACTCTCGCACAAATGGCATTGTCATGGGTTTTACGCCATGAAACCGTAACGTCGGTACTTGTTGGTGCCAGCAGACCGGACCAGTTATCGGATTCGATAAAATGTCTGGATCGTCTTTTATTTACTACTGAAGAGCTTCAGGATATAGAACAGATCCTTAAAAAATAAGATATCTTTGCAAAATCAAAGCAGGCGGGCACGTAATGTTCCGCCTGCTTTTTTTTAAACGATATCCTTATTTGTAAAATGACAGTAGAAGAAAAGATCAAAGCGTCTGAGACCCGTATTTTTAAAGCCGTATTCCCAAATACGACAAATCATTATGACACCCTTTTTGGAGGCACAGCAATGATGCTGATGGATGAGGTTGCATTTATTACAGCAACGCGATTCAGCAGGCAGCGTATGGTGACTGTAAGTAGTGACAGAATAGATTTTAATCATCCTATTCCGGCAGGTACAATAGTAGAACTGATAGGGAGTATCAGTCATATCGGAACAACGAGTATGAAGGTAAGGGTGGAGATTTTTGTGGAGCAAATGTATTCTGAGGATAGAGAAAAGGCGGTTAGTGGAGAGTTCTCTTTCGTCGCAATTGACGAGCATAAAAAACCTACTAAGATTTTGAAATAGATATTACTGATAAAAAAAGAGGTCTGCTACTTTTCGCCTGCCTATTTTTTGCTCCGCAAAATATAGAAGGTCGAAAAGTAGCAGACCTCTTTTTTTATGCGTATTCTGATTGGGTGGAGACCAGGTAGGTTGATTAGGCGAATCGCTATTTCAACTCAGTCGTGGTCTGGGGGTAGGTGCAGAGCATACTTTTTATCTCCGGCGAAAAACGAAGCCTGAATCACGTGATTGCAGGCTTCGTTTATTGGATCCATATTATTGTACCTCTTGTAAAGCCATAACCTTTTGGAAAATCACAACCTCTTGTAAAATCACAACCTCTTGGAAAATCATAACCTCTTGGAAAATCATAATCCATTGGATAATCATATAGGATATCTAGTGTGATTCCTTTTGATTAAGCGCTTAGAGGCCCAGCTTTTTGCTGATAGCTGATGGGATACCACCTTTGTTTAACAGGAAGGCTGTTGTTTTATATTTTACGTAGTTTTTAGTTACGTATAGGTATCCTTTGTAATCATTTGTTGCACCCCATGAATTTTTTACGATGTAGTATTCTTTACCGTTCTGGTCTTTTGCAAGTCCAACGATATGCATACCGTGGTCGTCTGTTGTCTGGTAGTTATCAAACGCAAACTGACGGTTTGCTGCTGTAATTTCCATTTCTGGCTGTGGACCATTGAATAGGTTAGCGGTTTCCTGCGGAGTCATTTCGTCGAATGGTTTTGCAGGTACGAAAGCCACTCCATTTTTGTAGGAGAATGATTTTTCACTTACGTCTGTCGCCCATGCTACTGAGTGTCCTTTTTTTAGTGCATTGTCGATGATGTCGGTGATTTCATTTACTTGCACATTGTATACCTGGTCAAATGACCAGTTGTCTGGTACGAGCAGGGTAAATTTGCTATAGTAAGGATGATCGTTAAAGGAGGAAAGCTCCACGTATTCGTCTGGATTGATGCCAACTACGTTTTTAGCGAATGATTGTGGCGTATAGCTTTTACCTTTGTAATCGAAATTTTTTGGAACTTCACCCAGGTAAGAGTCAAGGATAGCGGTGTAGGCTTTTAACCAGTTTGGCGTGAGTGTTCCATTGGGGTTTTTGACAATAGCTTCAAGGAAACCACTGGTCAGTCCACCCATTTCAGCAAATTTGTTTGTTTTTGTACCGTAATTAAGTCCGGTATAATTGATTTGTGGCATTGCCCCGTATTGTCTGAACATGTTAATCACATCGTGCAGCGCGCCCCCATCACCTAAAGTTACGGCACCATGCATGCGCACATAGTTTTTACCTTTTTCTACATAAGCATTACGTGCTGAGAATATTTCAGATAAGGCCACAGGCTCTTTACCCATACGGATCATTTCAGATTCCAGGAAAGAGTTGGTAGAGTAACTCCAGCAGGTTCCTGAGGAGCCCTGGTTTTTTACAGGTGTATTTTCAAGGTTGATCAGCTCTGTGAATTTAAAGCCCGCTGTGCTGTTGGCAGACTGATTGTTTTTAAGGGAATTAATTAGATTGTCCTGGGCATAGCCAAAAGTAACAGTCATCATTAGTCCGGAGGCAAGGACTAGTGGTTTGAAGAATTGTTTAGTCATTTTGTGTGTTAATTAATATTCAAAACCTAATAAAAATACTCGCAACAGTATTGCATTTGCTTATATTTGCGGGGCAATCTACGTTATTTGTACAATTATTAAAAAAATATACAGGGAAATTTTACAATGAAGGAGGAGTACTTTAGTAGTGGAGCTGCACGATGTTTCTAATTTTATATGGAGTATAAGCATTCGCAAATCAAAAAATATATGAAGGCCAAAGAAGTAACATTGCTTACCGGATTTTTAGGAGCGGGTAAAACAACAATATTAAATGCGATTATTGCTGGTAAAAAAGATACCCGATTTGCTATCATTGAAAATGAAATAGGTGAGGAGAGTATTGATGCCGGATTGATTATCAAAGGTGAGGATGATATCATGGAGCTCAATAATGGATGTTTATGCTGTACGCTGAATGACAACCTCTATGATCTGCTGAATAGCTTATGGGAGAGAAAGGATTCCTGGGATCATTTAATTATTGAGGCAACAGGTATCGCGGATCCTGCTAATATTGCACATCCATTTTTGACGAGCGACCAGGTGAAACGCGGCTTTCATTTGAAACGGGTAATTTGTATTGTTGATGCCGAGCTGATTGAAGATCAGTTAAAAGAACGCGCTGAAGCTATTCAACAAATCGCTTTCAGCGATATTATTCTGCTGAATAAAGTAGAGCAGGTGAGTGCGGCCTACCTCACAGAATTGCAGGCAATTCTGAAAACAATCAATCCTTTTGCAGAAACGCTGATCGGTACGCAACAGGATTTCCAGATCAGAAAGATGTTCGCGAGAGAACGTTTCGCTAATTTCTACAGCAATCCAAAGCCTGTAGTGACCCCAAGAGGTGTGTTCAGCTTAAGTAGTCATACAGACGAAAACAGAACTATCATCGCTTCCTCTTCATCGCATAACCGCCACGAACATAGTGATATCGAGACCATTTTGCTAAAGTATAAAGAGAGTATGGATATTCAGGAACTGGAACACCGTATGATGGTTTTCCTGATTGCGCAATCGGCGAATGTATATCGTGTAAAGGGTATTATTTATAGTCATGAGTTCCAAAGCCGTATCGTATTACAGACTGTGGGTAAATCCCTGGCCATTACCATTGGTGAAACCTGGCTGCCGGATGAGGTTAAGGAAACTAAAATTGTAGTGATCGGCAAAAAATTGAAGGTGTATGGATTTGATAAGATGTTCCGCACCTGCCTCTATCCTGATCAGCTGCCTTCCTCAATCTAAGGAGGAGCTATAAGCTATGGTTCTCCTTTTAAGGAAACAGGAAATCTTCTGCAGGGAATTCAGATCTGATATGCAGACAAAAATATCAGACAGGAGCTGTGGGTCAGCTACTTTTAGCGACCATCATTTAGCAGTAATGGCAGCGTCATTTCAATCTTACAGGTGGCATCCTCGCAGTTTTCAAAGTTAAATTGCACGCTGCTGCCGTAGAGATTGATGTAATCTTGTCCATACTGTTTAAGATCAGATACCAACGCCCCGCTTGCGGGTTTATCATAGTGGATCGTTAACAGCAAGGTATCTGTTAAAATGTGTATGTTGAGTTTTATATCGGCCGGCTTGTCAGGGATAACTTTGCAGAAAGGTTCCAGAACATTGATCAATGCCAGCGCTGCAACATCTTTGCCAGCAGGATCACCACTGATCTTCAGATCTGCTTTAAGGTTATTGTGCAGCTGATCGTAATTGATAAAATTGATAAATGTTTTTAAGGCTTCAATTTCTTCACTAAGTGGTGTCTGCAACTGCTTACCGCGGTATAAACGGTATCGCAGCAATTCAGAAAAGGTAATAATTGATTCCGGCGTATAGGGTTCAGGAACTGTAGCTGTCCTCTTCAACTGTGATAGAGAGCGCATGATAAAATCGGGACTGATGTTTGTTTTGAGGAGGTCCAGCTTAACCAATTCTATTTCTTTTTTCTCCTGTTCCAGCTCCACAACCAAATTATTTTCTTCATTTTTCTCCATAAAAAAGAGCATCATACTAAAGAGCATGAAGTTGCCCAGATACAAATAGGTCGTATTCAAATAGGCGGACCAGAAATCTGCCGGTAAACGTTCCGCTACAGGCATGTATTTATTGAGATAGGTTAAATTAAAAAACGTATCTGAAACTGGTAACAGAAAGAAAAAGAGGAGCAACAGCAACCAGAACTGCGTGTTTTTGTTCCTCTTAAAAAAATAGGGGATCAGGTACAGACAATACAGGTAGAAAAATACAGCAATATGCAGATTGGTCAGGAAAAAGTTTACAAAGAGCGCTGAGGGTGTGATTGGTTGTTCTAACCGTAATATCGTACCAAAAAATAAAACCCAGGTCCAGTAAAGTGCATGGGCAATCCACCGGCTTCTGGTAAAATAAACCCATCGGTTTCTATTGTTGATTTCCTGTTGTACAAAATTGCTCATGTTAAAAGTCTATCATTAAATCCACCTCAAATCTATCCTTCATATTTTTTACCTCCAGTTCATGTTTACCAGGGTACAGGATTTCCAGCCTTCTTTTCACGTTTTTAAGTCCAATTCCTCCATTGTATTCTGAGATTGGCTGACTTGTGGATATGTGTAATGGCTTGCTGTTCTGTAGGTTGAAATGCATCGATTCCGCATTTACACTCACTGCCATATTAATCCATGATTTACCAAAACTTGTTTTGGTACCATGTTTAAAGGCATTTTCTATGAAATTAATCAATAATAGTGGTGCAATGTATTGATGGTTAACATCGCCTGTAATGTTCACATTCACTACACACTGATCTTCCCTGTGGCGCAGCTTTTCCAGCGCAATATAACTATTGGTAAAGGTAAATTCATCTGCTAAAAGGACAGTGTCAGCTTTACATTCGTATAACATATAGTGTAGCAAAGATTCCAGCCGGTCTATGATAACCGGCGTCTGGTCTGATTTTTTCAGACTCAAAGCATAAATGTTATTTAAGGTGTTGAATAAAAAGTGCGGGTTTACCTGTGACTTCAGAAAGCTGCTCTCCAAAGCAATTTTCTCTGTCTTGAACTGTGAGAGTAACTGAATCTGACGCTGCCTTTCATAAATATCCAGAAAATAACAAAAAGCTATAAAAGTGCCAAATAAAGCGATAAATGTAAAAATATAACGTTGCGCCATTCCCCATATACTCATGTCCAGCGACTGTGTATTAATAGGGCAAGTCAAGTTAACTAATTGTAATCCTGCTATCTGTATCGCATAGCCGATCACTATGAGAAGCGTCATCTTCCACCAGAAAGCGAACCTTTTTTGATGGTAGACAGGCATTACAAAAAATAAAAAAGTGTAAGACAATAAAAATATGGTCAATAGTCGGGTAGATCCTGCTAAAATTGAACGTTTCACGGGATAGTTCATTACATTTCCACTGCTAATCAGCGTGTAAAAGAGGATACAACTTATAATTACCCAGAATACAATGTGAAAGAGCCACTTATAGCCTTTAAAATTGGAGTTAAACTGATTTTTTAATGTCGTGGGATTCAATTCTGGCTTCTATTTTTATCTATGCTTTAGCAAATATGGTGTTTTTTGGCGAAATCTCATTAAATTGGCGACATGGTTCACCTGCATAAAGTACTGCTTTTATCTTTTTTTTTCCTGGTCTCATGTGCATCGCATAAAATAAATACTGATCCCGGATTAGAGAAAGGAGTTAGTCTCAAATTAGCTGTTTCCCGGAAAGCCTTAATTAAGGATATCAACTATACGCTGGATTTTGATATCCCCGCAGAAAGAAATATGCCAGTTTCAGCAAACGAGATTTTAACGTTTGAGCTGAGCGCTGCAGCTCTGCCTTTACTGCTTGATTTTAAAGAAGACCCCGCCAAAATCAAAAGCCTGCAGGTAAATGGTACAAAGGTGCCGGTTATCCATAAAGAAGAACATCTCATCCTGTCTCCTGAATTTTTAGAAAAAGGAAGAAATGAAGTAAGAATAGCTTTCGAAGCAGGAGAGGGAGCTTTAAACAGAAATGCAGATTATTTATATACCCTGTTTGTGCCGGATAGAGCAAGGACTGTTTTTCCATGTTTTGACCAGCCGGACCTGAAGGCTACTTATTTGCTGAGTCTCCGTATTCCGTCCGACTGGTCCGCGCTGGCCAATGCAGATCTGATGGATAAATTGGCGGAGAAAAATGCGACTACTTACCGCTTTAAAAATTCTGATCTGCTGAGTACCTATTTATTTGCTTTCGCAGCTGGGAAATTTCAGGAGGTCACTGGGCTGGTGAACGACAAAAAATCCGAATTTCTATACAGAGAGACGGATACGGCTAAAATCAGGCATAGCCTAAAAGATATTTTTGCAATACACACCAATTCTCTGAAGTACTACGAACGCTGGACAGGCATACCGTATCCATTTCAGAAGTTCGGATTTGTTGCTATTCCAGACTTTCAATTCGGAGGGATGGAACACCCGGGCACGATCCAGTATAAAGCGGCCACTTTGTTTTTGGATGGAGGAGCCACAAAAGACCAGGTAAACTCCCGCAATAACCTCATTGCACATGAATCTGCCCACATGTGGTTCGGAGATCTGGTCACCATGAGTTGGTTTTCTGATGTTTGGATGAAAGAAGTTTTCGCTAATTTTATGGCTGATAAAAGTACTGGCGCAGCCGGTAGTCAGGAAGCGTACGATTTGAAATTTCTTGTAGACCACTTTCCAGCAGCTTATGCTGTGGATCGTACTACTGGTGCAAATCCCATCCGTCAGTCGCTAGCCAACCTTAAAGATGCCGGCTCTTTATATGGCAATATCATTTATCATAAAGCGCCTGTCATGATGCAGCAGCTGGAACAGTTAATGGGCAAGGATAAATTTCAGGCAGGAGTACGCGAATATCTGGGGAAATTTGCCAATAGCAATGCTTCATGGCCTGACCTGATTCAGATCCTTGACCGTTATACGGAGGCCGATCTTCAGAAATGGAATAAAGTCTGGGTAAATGAAAGCGGCAGACCAATGATAGATTATCAAATCAGTTACCAGCAGGGGAAAATTGATCAATTCACTATCCTTCAGCAATCAGAATATGGCAAAAGTCGCGTCTGGCCACAATTCTTTGACATTACCCTTTTTTACCCTGATTCTGCCAAAGTTATTCACGTTGATCTGCATGCAGCTAAACAAGATGCCGTTCAGGCTAAAGGCTTAGAAAAACCACTATTTGTCCTTTTTAATTCTTCAGGGAATGGGTATGCACAATGGCCAGTGGATCCGGCATTACCTGAGCATTTATTCACGATTAAAAGTCCTTTACATCGCGCAACAGCCTATATTTCATTATATGAGCGTGTACTCAGTGCAAAAACCAGGAAGCCGGCAGCATTACTAAAATTATTCAGCAGTGGACTGGCGCAGGAGCAGGAGGAGTTAAATATTAAGCTGCTCACTGGTTACATCAGTTCATTGTACTGGCAGTTTATCAATGCCGGTCAGCGCCAAACATTGTCTGCTGACCTGGAAACAGTGTTGTGGAATGCCATGTTGCAGCAAAAGAGCGTTAACAACAAAAAGCTGTTGTTTAAATGCTTACAAGATATCTTTCTCAGTAATGTTACCCAAGATCGTCTGTATGCCATCTGGAAAACGCAAAAGGCTCCAGATGGAATTAAGCTCGCAGAAGATGATTTTACCAGCCTCGCCCTTTCACTGGCGGTCAGGGATAATGCCGATAAAAGTATTCTAATCCTGCAAAAGGGCCGTATTACCAATCCTGATCGTAAAAAACGTTTTGAGTTTATCATGCCGGCTGTATCATCTGATCCGCTGCAGCGTGATCAGTTTTTCAGTAGCCTTAGTCAGCAGTCAAACCGTGCTAAAGAATCTAATGTACTGGCAGCATTATACTATCTCCATCATCCTTTAAGGCAGCAGGAGTCCGTTCGTTATCTGGCAAAAAGCCTGGCTTTACTGGAAGAGATACAAGTAACTGGTGATATATTTTTTCCGCAATCGTGGTTGCAGACTACATTTGGTGCCTATCAGAGCAAGGCAGCGGCAGCTATAGTCAGGGAGTTCATTAAAGATCATCCCGATTATAATCCAAAACTCAAAGCTAAAATACTGCAGGCGGCGGATAATTTATTCAGAGCAGAAAAGATTTGTGAATAATTTCAATATCGATGTTGAAATTATTCGTATATTAGTATTTTAAAATCAGGTATTATGGCTATTCAACCAGTATTACTTTCAGATAAAAGAACAGAGACCCTCCATATTAAGTTTAATGCGATAGATGTGAGCGATGATATGAAGGTCTTTCAATATGCCAGGCAGGGGTTAAAACCAGGATTGTTTTATGATTTTGCTGAAGCAATCAATATTTCTAATAAATCTTTAGCAGACCTGCTGAATATTTCCTCTCGTACCATCAGCAATTATAAAGAGCAAAAAAAACTGCTGGAACCTGTTTATGGGGAGCATCTGTTAAAACTAATCGGTTTATACAAAAAAGGAGTAGGGTTATTTGGCACCGTAGACGAATTTAGCTACTGGCTGAATAAACCGTTCTGGAATTCAAAAGAACGGCCTATGGATTGGTTGAGCACCCCGGGAGGTGTAGATCTTGTTGCTGATGAATTAATGAAAATCGCTTATGGCGATGCAATGTAGTCAGCGCTATGATTGCATTTAGAATCGGACACAAAAATTATGCTGCTGCGCTGGTGGCTTCTGGTGTAAACGGCAGATGGGCCTCGGCAGGGAAACATGTAATCTACTGTGCAGAAAATATTCCGCTGGCTTTTCTGGAAAGCATGATCAGGCGACAAGGAGTTGGTTTTAATGATGATTTCAAAACGGTATTCATTGACATACCTGATGATCTGCACATTGAAGTCCTGGATGAAAATACGCTGGATCCGGACTGGAGGAATGCCTACAACTACAGCCATTGTCAGCCTGCGGGAAATAAATGGTTTGATGATATGCGGGTACCAGTATTGAAAGTCCCCTCAGCAGTCATGCCTGGTTGTTACAACTACGTAATCAACACACTCCATCCAGATTTCAAACATATCAAAATAATTGCCGTCACGGCATTGGTTCCTGATAACAGGATCGAAGAAATACTTAAAAAATAAATATGAGCACAACTAATAAAATAGGGTGGATAGGTTTGGGAAACATGGGGAACCCTATGGTTAAAAACCTTGTGAAAGCTGGTTTTGAGGTTACAGTCTATAATCGTAATCCTGAGAAATCAAAAGCATTGCAAGCTGAAGTAAAGGTGGCAATTGCAGCTTCACTTGCTGAACTTGCAGGGAGCTCAGATTTCATCTTCACCATGCTGAGTGATGATGCCGCACTTCAGGAAGTTTATCAAAGTGAAACCGGTTTGCTCGCTGCCGTACAATCACATCAATTCGTGGCGATAGACATGAGTACGGTTTCTCCGGAGACTACAAAGTTATTAGCAGCTCTTTGTCGCGAAAAAGGTATCGATTACCTTGATGCGCCTGTCTCAGGTAGTGTAAAGCCTGCAGAAGAGGCACAACTGATTATCCTTGCCGGGGGAGAAGAAGCGGTATACGAAAAGGCAAAGCCTATGTTCGATGCTATGGGTAAATTATCTACCTTACTCGGTCCCAACGGTGCAGGAAATGTTGCTAAACTGGCCATCAACCTGTTTTTAGGAATTACAGCGCAAGGTCTGGCAGAAGCAGTGGTATTTGCAGAAAAAAACGGGATTCAATCAGCAGCACTGCTGCCCCTAATCAATGCAGGCGCAGTAGGCAGCGGATTAACCAGGTTGAAAACAGAAAACATTGTCAACGATGACTATAAGGCTGCATTCGCACTTAAATTACTTGCTAAAGATATCAGGCTGGCTACCGAGAACGGAATGGATACACCCATTGGCGGGGCACTGAGTCAAACCCTGTCCGGAGCAGTAGAAAAAGGTTTTGGTGAAGAGGATATGATTGCCGTGCTCAAGTATTTAAAAGCATAAATAATTTCCTTCTTCAGCAACAAGCATAATGGGATTAAAATTCATCAGGTTTATATTTTTCGGAAACTATTTCATAGGCCTGCTCGCGGTAGCATTAACTATAGAGTCTACCTTACAGCTCAGAATTCCCTTTAATTCCTTCAGTTATTATGCTTTGTTATTTGTTGCGCCCATCGTATACTATACCTATGCCTACATGGGTGCAACAAATAGTCAAGCCCAGAATCCACGTACACAGTGGTATGCCAAGCATAAAACATTCATTAAATGGAGTCAGCTCTTATTGAGTATAACTACTATTCTCCTGGTAGTATATCTGGCCATTTCTAACTATATGGGTATCTTCCATCTACCGTTAAAGTACTGGTTGATCGTGCTCACTATGCTTGGGATGGCTGTACTGTATTATGGACTCGTTCCGGTGTTCTTCTTTAACCTCAACTTAAGAAACACAGGCTGGTTGAAGCCTTTTATTATTGGTTTTGTATGGGCTACAACAGCTAACTTGCTCCCCATTATTATATTAAAGATTGAAAATGGGGTTGATGTACCGGAATCCACTCTTTGGGGATTTCTCTTTGTGAAAAACTGGATGTTCTGCACAGTTAACGCCATCATGTTTGATATGAAGGATTACGCGATAGACTCCAACAGACAGCTTAAAACTTTTGTCGTCAGAATAGGACTAAAAAAAACGATATTTTATGTGCTCCTGCCATTGCTGTTCACTGGAATGCTCTCCTTATTGCTGTTTTTCTCTCTGAATCACTTTCCATTACAGCGGATTTTATTGAATCTTCTTCCGTTTTTACTTACTGCAGTCGTGGCCTATTCCATGAATAAAAGGAAGAATATATTTTATTATCTCATCGTGATCGATGGTTTGATCTTAGTTAAAGCCCTCTGTGGTATCGGCGGAATGCTGCTTATTTAATCCTCCATCATATGCCTAATAATTACGATAGTATAGCCCGCGTGTACGATAGCTTAAGCAGGATGGTTTTCTTCCGCTCCCAGGTAAAAGCGCAACTCGATCAGCTGCATTATCTTTCAACTGGACAAAGTATCCTGGTCGTTGGCGGGGGAACGGGTTGGATTTTGGAAGAGATTTCCAAAGTACAGCCTAACGGGCTAAGGATTACTTATGTGGAGGTTTCAGCAAACATGCTGGAGCTGTCGAAAAAAAGATCAACAGCAAATAATTCGGTCACATTTATACACTCACCTATAGAAGAATTCCGTGTTGAGGGGATGTATGATGTGATAATCACGGCATTCCTGTTCGATAATTTTATGGAAGAAAAAGTGGAAAAAGTATTTAATCAACTGCATATACAACTGAAGCGAGATGGCATCTGGATGTTCACTGATTTTTTTTATGCAGAAAAATCAGGCAGGATCTGGCAGCTGTATCTGCTAAAAGTGATGTACTGGTTTTTCAGAAAGGTATCTGATATAGAAGCAAAAGCATTGATCCATACAGAACGGTATTTTGTTGAAAAAGGATACCGGGTTCTGCAGGAGCAATACTATTATGGTAAATTTATTCAGTCTATCGTTTACCAAAAACTGTAAACCGAACTGGTACAGGGATCAGTACAGGTATATTGGTTTTTTTATTTACCCAGCCCAATTCATTGAACCATTGTGCAACAGGTAGTTCTTTACTTAGTAATTTGGTAGTTTTCAAAAATTGTGGAGTAAATAACTTATTTACTGCTGAACTGGTAGCCATTAAAATATATTGATATAATTTCATATGCTTATTGAACCATCCTAGTAGATATTCATGATGTAGCTTGCAATTATCGATCCAAGAGTTATATTTCGCGCTCCTGTCTTCCTGTTTACATCCATGCTCTAATGATTTAGCTTTAATCTCATTTTAATGTGGATTCTTTGATTTTAATAATAATTGATTTGAAAAGAATATTTTCTTAGAGATGTTACCGCATAAATTTGCCGTGTACAACAAACACTAAGATACATACACACAAATAAATTTAACAAGATTAAAGATGTCCAAAATATCTTTCTCTACGCTTGCATTTTCTTTCTTTTTTTATCATTCATTGTCGGCGCAGACGCTGAATATGAAGGAGGCCGTAAATACTGCCCTGACTAATTACGGCACGCTAAAAGCAAAAAGTAATTACGTAAATGCCTCCAAAGAAAGTGTGAAGCAGAGTAAACGTGAATATTTACCGAATCTCACCTTATCTGCGCAACAGGATTATGGTACTATTAATGGTGTAAATGGTCCGCTGGGTGCAATAGGTGGTGGTTTAAATACTGCCTCTTCCGGCCCTGCACTGGCACAGCAAAACTGGAATGCTGCCTTCGGCGCCTTATATCTCAGCAATATCAACTGGGATTTTTATACATTCGGTAGAATCCGTGAGCGGATCAATGTTTCAAAAGCAGTGCTTAAAAGGGATGAGAATGACCTGGGACAGGAAATTTTCCAGCATGAAATCCGTGTTTCATCTGCTTATCTTAACTTGCTTGCGGCGCAACGGCTCACAAGGTCGCAGCAAAAGAACCTGGAACGCGCCATTATTTTTAAAAATAATGCAGCGATACGTGCTGCAAACGGACTGATTGCGGGGGTAGATTCTTCGTTAGCGAATGCAGAAGTCTCCAGTGCAAAGATCGCATTAACAAAAGCAATAGATCTGCAGCAGGAACAGGCCAATAAACTTGGCATTTTAATGGGCTTAAGCTCTACTGGCTTCACGGTCGATACCGCTTCCATTAACCATGTTCCTCAATCGATACTGATAAATGATACCGCTGCCAACTTAAGTACTCACCCATTGCTGCAATTTTACAAGAACAGGGTAGAGGTAAGTAATCAGCAAGTCAACTATTACAAAAAACTGGCTTATCCTACTTTGTCACTGATCGGGGTAATGCAGGGCAGAGGTTCCGGTTTCAGTTCAGAATATATCAATAATCAGAATGCTTTTACACATAATTATGGGGATGGTATCAACCCTACACGCGGCAATTACCTCGTTGGTGTGGGACTGACCTGGAACCTGACTACTATTTTGCGCAACACTCCGCAGGTTCGTGCCCAGCGTTATACCTCTGCTGGTCTGCAAAATGAATATGAGCAGGTAGATCAGCAACTGCATGCACAGCTTGTACTGGCAGAAAGTAAAATCAGGAATGCAATGGACAATTATAACGAAGCGCCTGTGCAGGTAAAAGCTGCGGGTCAGGCCTATCTGCAGAAAAGTACACTGTACAAGAATGGTTTAACAACTATTGTAGATCTCACTCAGGCACTGTATGCGCTGAACAGGGCAGAAACTGACCGTGATATTGCGTATACGAACGTGTGGCAGGCTTTATTACTCAAAGCAGCAGCAACGGGAGATTACAACATTTTTATTAACGAATTTTAAGCCGCCCATCCATGAATTTAATACGTTTCGCACTCCGCAAGCCCATATCAATAATGGTGTTCGTTGCGGGCCTGCTGTTTTTCGGGATCAGCTCGATGAGAACCATCAAGGTTGATATCCTTCCGCAGATGAATCTTCCGGTAATTTACATTGCACACCCATTTGGTGGTTATACACCAACACAAATGGAATCGTATTTTGCTAAAAACTATATCAATATCCTGCTGTTTGCCAATGGCATTAAAAGTATAGAAACCAAGAATACCCAGGGGCTGATGTTAATGAAGCTCACCTATTATGAGGGGACAAATATGGCACAGGCCGCGTCAGAGCTAAGTGCATTGTCTAATCGCGCACAGGCGATTTTTCCACCGGGGTCGCAGCCACCTTTTGTGATCCGTTTTGATGCTTCTTCATTGCCTGTCGGTCAACTGGTGTTAAGCAGCCCCATCCGCACAAATAATGAACTGCAGGATCTGGCAAATACGTATGTGCGCTCCTCGTTCACCGCAATTCCGGGATTACTTGCTCCGGCACCTTTTGGTGGAAGTCCGAGAACTATAGAGATTAACGTAGATCCGGGTCTGATGCGTTCGCATAACCTTACGGTCGACCAAATCGTGGAAGCGATTAAGGTGAATAACCAGACCGCACCTCCGGGAAATGTACGTATTGGTGATAAAAACTACCTCACGCCAACGAACTATACGATTCAGAAAGTTAAAGATTTCGAGAATATCCCTTTGTTCAAAGGTGGTGTCCAAAATTTGTATCTGCGTGACGTAGCTACGGTAAAAGACGGGGCAGATGCAACTGCCGGTTATGCGCTGATCAATGGAAAACGGTCTGTTTACCTGAGTATTGCGAAATCCGGAGATGCTTCCACCTGGGAAGTAGTCAAAAAATTGAAAGAGAACCTGCCAATCATACAAAACTCTCTTCCGGAAGATGTAAAACTATCGTACGAATTTGATCAGTCAGTATATGTGATCAATGCTGTAAAAAGTCTGATCAGTGAAGGTGCCATAGGTGCAATTCTTACCGGATTAATGGTCTTGTTATTCTTAGGGGATAAAAGAGCTGCCTTTATTGTGATCTTAACAATTCCTACCTCAATTATTGCGGGTGTACTCTTCCTTAAATTATTCGGACAAACGATCAATATAATGTCGCTGAGTGGATTGGCACTCGCCATCGGGATCCTGGTGGATGAGTCAACGGTAACAATAGAGAATATTCACCAGCATTTTGACATGGGTAAACCGAAGGCACTGGCTATCTGGGATGCGTGTAAGGAAATCGCTTTTCCAAAACTGCTCATCCTGCTTTGTATCCTTGCGGTATTTGCCCCGGCATTTACAATGACAGGTATTCCTGGAGCCCTGTTTCTTCCACTGGCCCTGGCCATTGGTTTCTCCATGATTGTGTCCTTCCTGTTGTCGCAGACTTTTGTGCCTGTGCTGGCCAACTGGCTGATGGTTGCTCATCCTGCCAAACATGTAAAAACGGATGCATCTATTACAGATGATGAAGATGCTTTCAACCAGACGGGACTTACGCTGGAATCTGAGCAGGCTACACTAAACCAGAAAAAGATCCTGGTAGAGCGTAATGATTTTAACAATGATGGCAAGATTACCTTGTTTGACAGATTCAGAACAGGGTTTATGAAAATGCTGGATCGTCTGTTTGTGTTCCGCAAACCGGCAGTGATTATTTATGTAGTCGTTATTATCGGAGCGGCGGCTTTATTATTGCTCAATATCGGTCGTGATGTGCTGCCTAAAGTAAATTCCAGCCAGTTTCAGCTGCGTTTAAGATTGCCTGATGGAACAAGACTTGAACGTACCGAAGAAAAAGCGAATATGGTACTGGCCGAACTGAAGAAAATGGTAGGACCAGAACATGTGGGCATCTCGTCAGTATATGTAGGTCAGCATCCGGCCTTGTTCTCCGTAAACCCGATCTATTTATTCATGGGCGGTCCGCATGAGGCAGTATTCCAGGTGTCGCTGAAAGATTACCATGCCAATATGGATGACTTCAAAGATGAATTGCGGGCGCATATCAAGAAAATAATGCCCGAAGTGAAGCTGTCATTTGAACCGATCGAGCTGACAGACAAAGTGCTCAGTCAGGGGTCGCCGACGCCAGTTGAAGTCCGCATTGCGGGAAAAAACAAAAAGCTGAATGAAGAATACGCCGCAAAGATTGTGGCAAAACTAAAGGAGGTCGACTATATGCGTGATGTACAACTGGCACAGCCGATTAAATATCCATCGCTGAATATTAATATCGACCGTATCAAAGCTGCACAGCTTGGGGTAGACCTTAATGACATCTCCCGATCACTGATCGCTTCCACATCTTCTTCCCGTTATACAGATAAAAATAACTGGGTAGATGAAAAAATCGGTCTTTCTTACAGTGTTCAGGTACAAGTGCCCTTCAACCAGATGTCCAGCATAGCTGATATGGGAGAGATCCCTGTTTCGAGAAATAACAGCAGACCTACCCTAAGTGATGTGGCTACAATTACGCCAGATACTACGTATGGTGAAAATGATAACGTGGGTGCAATGCCTTACCTATCTGTTACCGCCAACCTCAATCAAAAAGATTTAGGCACTGCGAATAAAGATGTAGCTGCTGCGATTAAATCTATTGGAGAATTGCCAAGAGGATTAACCATTAGCCAGATCGGACTCGGAAAAGTGCTGGATGAAACACTGGATAGTTTACAAACAGGATTACTCGTGGCCATCGTGGTAATTTTCCTGATGTTATCAGCCAACTTCCAATCTTTCAGGGTGCCTCTCGTGATCCTGGCGACAGTCCCTGCAGTAGTGCTTGGATCCCTGATTCTGCTTACCTTAACAGGATCTACGCTTAATCTCCAGTCTTATATGGGCATTATCATGTCAGTGGGCGTTTCCATCGCCAACGCGGTACTGCTCATCACTAATGCTGAAGAACTCCGAAAAGTAAATGGCAATGCATTGGAATCCGCCAGGGAAGCTGCAGGGTTAAGATTACGACCAATTATCATGACCAGTGTGGCGATGGTGATGGGAATGCTCCCTATGGCTATTGGTCATGGAGAAGGGGGTGACCAGGTCTCACCATTAGGCCGGGCGGTAATCGGCGGACTGATCTTTTCAACTTTCGCGGTATTGATTATATTACCTCTGGTATTCGCATGGATTCAGGGTAATGTAGGAACAAACTCCCCTTCATTAGATCCTGAAGATGAAGAGAGCACTCATTTTATTAACGGTTTATCAGCACACAAATAAGATTTTTAAGCACACAACACAAGATGAAGACAATATTATTCCGACGGGCAGCCATCATATCCATCAGTACAGCGGCGCTATTCATGAGCAGCTGCGGCCATGACGAGAAAAAAGAAGCCACCGCTGTACAAAAAACACCAGAAATAAAAACCTTTACGCTCCAAAGTCAAAAAATGGCTACTGCACTGCAGATGCCGGGTGAGCTCATTGCTTATCAGCAGGTGGATTTATATGCGAAAGTGAGCAGCTTCGTAAAGTCACTCAAAGCAGATATTGGTACAGAAGTGAAAAAAGGTCAGTTACTGATGACCCTTGAAGCACCGGAGCTGACTTCACAACTGGCTGCTGCCGAGTCAAGGCTGAAATCTCAGGAAGCAGTTTATACGGCGAGTAAGGCTAATTATGATCGTTTATTTGAAACGAGCAAAACTCCTGGTACGATCTCTAAAAACGATCTCGATCAGGCTATTGCAAAAAGGAACTCAGATCAGGCGCAGCTGAGTGCAGCAAGGGCATCGTATCGGGAAGTTGGTAGTATCCAGAACTACCTTGAAATCCGCGCACCTTTTAATGGTATTATATCTGCCAGAAATGTGAATTTAGGCGCCTTTGTAGGTCCCACAGGCAAAGGTTCTGAATTGCCGCTGTTTACCTTGCAAGAGCAAAAACACCTGCGACTGGCGATATCCATTCCCGAATTATATACAGGATACCTTAAGGCAGGAGATGCCATCACCTTCACTGTAAAATCAAAACCGTCAGAACTGTTCACTGCTAAGGTTAAGCGTTTATCCGGCGCGCTTGATGCGCGTTTACGTGCTGAGCGGGTGGAGATGGATGTGCCGAACCTGACAAAACAGCTTTTACCGGGAATGATTGCTGAGGTATCTGTTCCCTTACCTGCAAATGCCAGTACATTTATCGTTCCGAAGTCCGCCATTGTAGAAAGTGCTGAAGGAATCTATGTCATCAAGTCAGAAAGTAACAAAGCGGCGAAGGTAATAGTGAAAAAGGGGAGAGAAAACGGAGATAAAATTGAAATATTTGGCGATTTAAAAGAAGGAGACCTGCTTGTGACCGAAGCAAACGAGGAAATTCATCCGGGAATGCTTATCAAACCATAATATTACAATTAAAAATTAAACACGTCTTAGAATTTTTGCAATTTTAAGGCGTGAAAAAAAGTATGTCTCTGTTAGAATTTTATGAAATGTTCTCGTCCAACAGGCCGGATGTAATTATTCCAAGCCTGAATGGGGTGACCAATACAGGGCATTTCAATGTTTTTAAACGTTTCGGTTATTGTTCACTCAATCCTTCTCCCTACAACAGGAGAGACTTCTACAAAATTTCCCTGATTATTGGCAAAGGGGTTTTGCATTATCCCAACCAGCGCATAGAGGTTGACGGTACAGCGCTTTTATTCAACAATGCCACGATTCCCTATTCCTGGGAAACTACCTCCGAATTTCAGAGCGGATATTTCTGCCTGTTTACGGAGAACTTTATGCGCCAGCGTGCAGAACCTTTTCAGGAATCTATTCTGTCAAAAATCCAGGACAATCCTGTCCTTTTTGTAAACAAAGAACAGGAACAGCATATCAGCAAGATTTTCGAAAGAATGCTGACGGAAATTAATTCCGACTATATATATAAGTATGACCTGATTCGTAACTATGTCAACCTGCTTATCCATGAGGCCATAAAGATCCGTCCTGCGGATGCACAAGTGAAACTGGCAAATGCTTCCTCCCGCATTGCCTCCCTGTTTTTTGAATTACTGGAAAGACAGTTTCCGATATATTCAGCAGACCATATACTGGAACTGCGAACGGCCAATGACTTCGCGGAGAAGCTGTCCATTCATGTGAATCATCTCAACCATGCGGTAAAAGAAGTGACGGGAAAAACTACGTCAGAACATATTTCAAGCCGTATTGCAAACGAGGCTATAGCATTGCTCAAACACACAGAGTGGAATATTGCTGAAATAGGTTACAGCCTCGGTTTCGAATATCCTGCAAATTTCAATACTTTTTTCAAGCGCCATACATTGACCATTCCAAAGTCATTCCGCGAAAAAAGTGTAATGGTCCGCCAGGAAAAAAACTAATTCATACGTTTTAACGTTAATTAACAACAAAATGTGTAATTATTTTGTTTAATTAGCGTTTTGTGTCGCACATTACATTTTAAAAAGACTTAGGGTTAGGCGTTTTCCATTATGATTGATATTCAAAAGAAGTCTTTTTACTCATTAGCTGCATTATTATTTATCTTTTCCACCAAAGTTGCAGCGCAGAATACGGTGGTTTCAGGGATAGTGACCGATGGTAAAGATAAAAGTTCACTGCCTTATGTTACCGTGTCGTTTAAGGGATCAAAGATTGCTGCTAAAACTGATGCCGAGGGTAAATATAAACTGAGCAGTGCTTCTCCTTATAACCAGATCCTGGTCAATTACGTCGGATACAAATCGCTTGTGCTTACTGTAACCCCGGGAAAAACGCAGGTCCTGAATATCAAGCTGCAGGAAGAGGCACAAAGCCTCAATGAGGTTAGTATCAGCTCGGCTAAAAAAGCGCGTTATAAAAATAAAGGAAATCCCGCGGTGGAGCTGATTCATAAAGTGATTGAGCATAAACCAATGAACAGGATGCAGAGTGATCTTGCTGTACAGTATCAGCAATATGACTGGATGCAGTTTTCGCTGAGTAATCTGTCAGATAAATTCAAGAACAAAAAGGCCTTTCGCAAATACCAGTTTCTGTTTGATGAGCAGGACTCTACGCAGGTAGGTGGTAAAACCATTTTGCCTGTTTACCTGAGAGAGCGACTTTCGCAGAATTATTACCGGAAAAATCCGGAAAAGACAAAAGTCATCATGCTGGCGGATAAACATGTAAATTTCGACGCAAACCTGGTGGATAATAACGCATTGGGCAATTACTTCGAAAGAATGTATGCTGATGTGGATATCTACAAAAACAATATCGTATTTACCAACAGCCAGTTCCTGAGTCCCATTGCGGACGGTGCACCTGCGTTTTACAAATTTTTTATTACAGATACCATCCGGACGCATTCACCGCAGCTGATAGAACTTTCTTTTATTCCCAGAAATGAAAATGCACTCCTGTTTGAGGGAAAGATTTACATCACGATGGATGGCAATTATGCCGTACAGGATGCTTTTCTGAAGATTGGTAAAAATGTAAACATGAACTTTATCAGGGCACTGGAAGTGAAGTTAAACTTTGAGCAGGACTCCTCTAAAAAGTATCATTTGAATAAAAGTCATTTACTGATGGACTTCGGTCTGGGTGCCGAAAAGGGCAGGGGATTTGTGGGTGAAAGATCTGTAGTCATCAAAGATTATCAGACCAATGTCCCGCAGCCGGATACTTTATATAAAGGTGAATCACTTGTCGTTGCTCCTGATGCAGAAAAACGCTCCGACCAGTTCTGGGCAGCAAACCGGCTGGATACGGCGGCGAATGCCAAGCTAAAGATTTACGGCAATATCGATAGTCTTGGCCACATGAAGTCCTTCAAGAGAATGATGGACGTAGTCTCTATACTCTTCATCGGTTATAAAAAATTCGGACCTGTAGAAGTAGGCCCTTTTTACAGCTTTTACAGTTTCAACAAAGTGGAAGGTTTCAGAATGCGGCTCGGCGGACGTACCACACCAGATTTTAGTACGCGTTTTTATTTAGAAGGTTATGGTGCCTACGGATTTAAGGACGAGAAATGGAAGGGTTTATTCAGTGGTGCATATGCGTTTAACAATAAATCGATCTATACCTTCCCCCAAAGTTTTGTACGTGCCAGTGTGCAGCGTGACATAGATGAGCCGGGCGACCAATCCAAAACGTTGGTACCGGAAGATAATTTCGTCTCCTCGTTTACGCGTGGCCAGAACAACCGGTTTTTGTATAATGACTTCTACAAGGTAGAATACATGCAGGAATATGCGAACCACTTCTCTTTTAATGTGGGCTTCAGAAAATGGACACAGCGACCGGCCGGAGTGCTTACTTATTCCAACCTGGTCAATGGTCAGGAAAATGGTATAGAGCAGATTACCAGCTCAGAATTAAATCTCGAATTGCGTTTCGCCCCCAAGGAGCGGTTTTACCAGGGCAAGCGGTTTCGTGAGCGACTGGTAGAAAAATATCCCGTATTTGAATTGAACTACAGCAGGGGGTTCAAAGGGTTCTTTGGGGGCGAATATAATTTCCATAACCTGGTCGGGACAATTGATAAACGTTTTTACCTGTCACAACTGGGACGTTCGGATGTTAGGGTAGAAGGCGGATATGTATCCGGTAAAGTGCCTTTCCCCTTGCTCACCATCCATCCTGCGAATCTGACTTATGCGTACCAGGTGTATGCGTATAACATGATGAACTTCCAGGAGTTTGTGAGTGATCATTATGTGAGTTTGAATATAGATCATAACTTCAATGGGCTGATTTTCAATAGGATTCCGTTGTTCAGAAAATTAAAATGGAGGGAGTATATCACCTTTAAAGGTCTTTATGGTGCTTTGAGGGATGAGAATAACCCTTATAAAAATCCAGAGTTGTTACAGTTTCCGGTTAATGAAAACGGCGTTCCTATTACCTATGCATTGGGCAAAAAGCCATATATGGAAGCCAGTGCAGGAGTGGGTAATATTTTTAAGGTATTACGTTTTGATTTGGTCAGACGTTTCACTTACCTGGAAAACCCTGATGTTTCCAAATGGGGTCTGAGGGCAAAAGTGCAGTTCGAATTCTAGAAGACTTCATTGAGCCCCACAAATACACCCTTAGAATGGTAATTTCCAAATCCGTAATCCAGGCACAGGTTAGTACGTGTGCGTTTGTTGAACAGGAGCCTTAAACCCGCACCCATTCCAGGCTCCAGGTGTTGCAAGAGTTTTGTGCCGGACTGGTCGCTGGCCGTCTCTGCGTTAAAAAATGCAACACCGCTGAGTAATTTATTGCGGGTAAGCGGATAACGGTATTCTACCTCATTGATCATAAAAGATGGCCCTTTGAAACGACCTATCGTGTACCCACGACCAGTACGCTGGTCGTTATCACTCCCCGTTCCGGGCAATTCCAGATAAGGAATTGATCCATTCAGAAGATAAGAGCCCCATAACCAGTAAGCAATCACGTGTTCCGGATTTTTAGCCGAAAGGCTCCAGTATTTCCGCAGTTCAGTCCGCAGCTGCACGGCGTTCCTGTCACTGCCCATCCAGGTGCGGTTTGTGCGGAGCAGTACATTGAGATAAATTCCCTTGTAAGGACGATAGGGCTGATCGCGTGTATTGTATTGAAAATTCAGCACCATCCCATTGGCAAAATAGCCATCTGGCGAGTAACTGTTCTTCAGGCTATAGGCCGCATTGAAGCTTTCAGGATGCGTGCTGTCCTGAGTTGTATTGTCTATTTTTGTATAATAATTGAAGGAGATCCCTACGCCCGCATAAAAATGATCAAACAACTCCTTGAAAGCATTCTCATTCAGGTTCAGAAATCTGTAGCGTAAAGTGAAAAGTCCCTGGTCACCACCAGTCGTACCAATGCCATGATCCAGCATAACCGTTTTTCCGAGGTTCCAGTTCCCCTGTAAATTCCATTTGTTCCCTGAAGAATAAATGTTGTGTTTGACTTGCAGTATTGCCATGCCACCGGTAGAAAGTGCGCCATAAGCATCGAAAACTGATAACGTAGTTGTTGCTGGATTTCCGAAATAACGTGTACCGGATACATCGGCACCAAATTGGAAGCCTGTACTGGGTGTATAACCTATCGTGGGCAATAAAACCAGACTCCCTACTGGTTTTGCCGTGGTATCTGCAGGTTTTTTTCGCTTTAAAACTGTATTAAAAACATCAGTTATATCAGTCTGTCCCCGGGCAATACTTGCGTTAAGCGCCATGGATAGGAAAATTAGCGCCGAAAATGTTATTTTTACGTAATGCTGTAGTCTCAAAATAAGCGCATATTGAGCGATAAAACTACAAAAATACTTTACAATCCTGTAACTTTAGGCCATGCTTTTCAACCTGTCTCTATATCCTGGATTCTTTTTAATCGGACTTGGTGTAATTTTCAGTATCTGGAAACAGAAATTAACGCCTGCTGCGGCGATTACTGGTGCCTGCTGCGGACTTCTCATTTACGCAGGTAGTGGATATACCGGATTATTAATGCTCACGGCCTTTTTTACGATGGGTACCCTGGCCACGAGTATGGGCAGGGCAGATAAACAGGGTTTGGAACGCAAAGGAGATCACATACAGCGGAATCCTGCACAGGTGCTGGCCAATGCTGGAATGGCAACGTTGCTGGCTGTGCTGGCATTTGTGTTCCCCATATATTCGGTTTTATTCCAACTGATGCTGGCGGCAAGTATCGCCTCGGCAACGGCAGATACCTTGTCTTCAGAACTGGGAATGGTATATGGTAAATCATTTTATAACTGTATCACCTGGAGAAAGGAGTCGCGGGGCCTCGACGGGGCCATTAGTCTGGAAGGCACCATGCTGGGTATTGCGGGTGCAACAGGCATTGCTGTGATTTACAGTGTAGGTTTTGGCTGGGATATCAGCAATTTCATGATGATTGTAATGGCTGCGGTAGTTGGAAATTTTGCGGATTCTTTATTGGGTGCCTTACTTGAGCGAAGGAAATATCTGGGCAACGATGGTGTGAATTTTCTGAGTACATTGATCGCATCGATTTTCTGCCTGTTAATCAACTATATTATCACAGTGTAATTAAATTTTGACTTTAATCGTCATCTTAAATCTATATCTTGCCGCAATTGTGAAAATCATTCCTTAAATTAAGCTTAAAAATCATGGTTGGATGTTTTTTAAATGGTTCTTCCCGGATATGAGATAAAAACAAGGTAAACTTTATTAAATGAAACATACACTAAAAATAGGATTAGATTCTGCCGCTCCCTTTCCTATGCACAGCGATTATAATTCTGATTTATTTGAAGGGTTCGAGGTAGATCTCATCAAAGAATTAGCAGAATTGCTGGATCTTGAACTACATTATGAAGTTTCATTATGGGCAGATATCCTGGAAAAGCTGTATAAGGGAGAGCTTGACATGATCTGTTCGGCAGTGACCATGACCTCATCGCGCCAGATGATCTTAGAATTCAGTAAACCTTATCTGGCCTTCCAACTTTGTGCAGTGATCAAAAAAGGAGAAGTTTTAACGGATGTCAAAAGCTTCAAGGGCAAAAAAATTGGAATCAGGACAGCGACTGAGGCTGAAAAATATGTGATGGCACAATTTCCGGGAAATGTAACCGTTCATGCTGAAACAAATAATGAATTATATCAGAAATTACTGGCGGGCAGGATAGATGTGCTGATAGATGATTCGCCAATCGCAGGAGGATTCCTGAAAAAACACCCGTCACTTTACATCGGCATGTTTATGCCAGAAACTGAATCACATTATGCGATTGCGATGAAAAAGGGTGATGTAGAACTGAAAAATGAAATCAATGCTAAACTTGAACTGCTGATTGCGAATGGAACGTATCAAACCATCCATGATAAATGGTTTAAGCAGATACAATTGGTGATCTGATGATCACCGGGTAAAAAATAAGAACGTGGGTAATAAATCGGGAGATAAAAAGAAGTCGAAACACGAGGACAAGTCTAAAAAGAAAAAGACTTGCTGTGAAAAGTACAAAAGGGGTAAGCGCTGTAAAAATTGTCCGCTTGGCTAGGCATTACAATGCCCTAATTTCTTACTTTTGAATCCTTAATCGCGCCAAACACAATTGCGTTTAGCTGTACCATGTTATCCAACTGCGCTTCTGCAACCCATAAAAAGTTATTCATGACGATGTCAAAGATAGCAGCTCTCGGACCATGTCCCGGACCTATTCTGTCGAAATAATTGTAGCATTCCAATACTGAATGACATCTGTAAAACCATTCCTGGTCTAATTTGCTGTTAATGTTTATGGCTAAGTATCTCATCATATTTATAAATTTGGTGATGGTATTAAAGTTATAGCATGGTATTTCAATAAAAAAATATTTTACACGAAGGGCGTGTTTCATTACACGAACATATAGGATTAGGAGGACGAACGCTTATTTTCACAGGGCTAAAATTCAACTGATTACCGGTGAAATGTACAGATCCCGCAAACAAAGAGACTTCTTTTCTTCTTATATGGATGTTATTTAACATTTATATACAATGGAAAAAATGATTCAGGCTTTGTTTGTTAATGAAACAGATGCATTCAAAGGGTTAAAGGCAATTCAGGAATTAGCAGCCGGACAGGATATCTCTCTGGGTGAAACATATGTCTTAAGTAAAGATGTCAATGGAAGTGTAGCTATTCGCTCTGCTAAGGATCAAGCGGAAGGTTACAGTGCAATAGGGGGTGGTATTATTGGTGGTCTGATTGGTTTGCTGGCCGGACCATTGGGATTCCTTGTGGGGATCGGAGCGGGAATGGTTGCGGGTGCTGCGGGAGACACGGTAAGGGCTGAAGGGGTTTCAGATTATCTGGATAGGGTTTCTGAGAATATTCCTGCTGGCGGATCTGTTTTAGTCGCGCATGTTTGGGAAGATTGGGAAACACCGGTAGATACTGCGCTGCAGCCTTTTACTAATGATATTTATAGGATGCCGATTACTGATGATGTGTTTGTTCATGCGCAGTCAGACCTGGACCAGGTAAATGCAGAAATTGTTGATGCAGAGACGGGATATCTGGGTGCGGATGACAGTGATAAATCTGTATGGAATGAGAAATTGTTGCTGTTAAAGATTAAAAGGGAGTCTTTACTGAACCAGTTTAATGGCAAGAATGAACATCAGGAGCGTCAGTATACGGAGTGGGTGGATCAGCATCACCATCATCTGGATCGCGGTGTAGATAAGGTGTTGCATGATAAAGAAAAACATGACCGATTGGAAAGTCGTATTGCGGAACAGAAAGCGAGATTAGCGCAGTTGAAGGAGAATAGGTAATGCTCGATTTGATGTAGACGCTTAGTGATTCTGACGATTAAGAATAAAAAAAGGCTTGTGTTAAATTACGTCTCAACATTTTGCTGAAGGGCAAAATCTTGCAGGTCGAAATTTAACACAAGCCTTTTTTTGCGTATTGCATACCTGTACAATGTATACTTTTACAATGCATACCTATATTGCGTATAAACCTGCCTGGGTATTTACCGTAAATGCAAATCAAAATTCTTTGGTTTTGAAGGCCGAAAATGAGGGCTGGGCTGACATCCGGTACCGCGTTGATCGGGCAATTTCTACGTATTTTAAATTAATACTACTTATTTAGTAGATTTAATTGCATGTTCTTGTTTATTCTTCTATATTTGGTTCCAGAACCACGGTTTAGCGGGAGGTACCGTTAAATCAAATGTAATCATTACCCTCTGAACAATTATGGAAGCACAATTACTTAAGCTTAATGTTACGCTCTTTCAACACAGATCTATGTACTGTTGTTGTTCTTTTTGTTGTTGCTGATGTTCTTCAGCATAGGTATCGTAAGATAGGTATCATTTAATCATTTTTCTGTTTGTGGTTTAGCGCTGAAATAGCGGAATGTATAGGTATGTCCTGATTTTTATCAGGATGCTGATCAAACGGATTGCATGAATAACAATAATTACAACATGTTATTAATAATTACAGCAGGTTATCAATTTAATCAATATTGAAATGGCAACAATAGATCAGCCTGATCGTTCAGGCGCTGAATGGAATGGATGGCAGAAAGTGGTGTTCAGGATAATATTCATTTACTTCTCTTTGCAGATAGTGCCACTTGATTGGAAATATTACCTCCATCTTGCGGGGGTAGACTGGCTTCACTTGAGTTTCAGGGATATCTTTAATATTGCTAAGTATACACCACAGTTTACCAGTTCAGTAGCGCATGGGCAGGATTGGGGTCAGGCTGGTTTTGCCGATTGGGGTTTTATCTTTTTACTGGCTTTGGTGGGTGGCTTATTTTGGTCGTGGAGGGATAAAGAACGTGGTAATTATGTCAGGCTCTATTATTATTTATTGGTGTTGGTGCGGTATCGGCTGGCGATTGGGGTGATCGCTTATGGATTCCTGAAAGTGTTTGCACTGCAGGCTCCTTATCCTTCTGTCAGCAGTTTAAATACACCTTATGGTGATTTCACGAGTTGGAAGCTTTTTTCTTTGAGCCTGGGCATTGTTCCGGGATATCAGTCTTTTCTGGGCGTTGTAGAGTTATTGGCGGGTTTGTTCCTGTTGTTTAGAAAAACGGCTCCTGTTGGTGCAATCATTATTGTGTTCTTTACTGGCAATGTTTTTATGTCAAATCTGGCCTATGAGGGTGGAGATGTAGTGTATAGCTTTTACCTGGTGGTACTGGCCTTGTTTATTGTTGTCTATTATGCGGAACAAATCATCAACCTGCTCATTTTAGCTCAGCCTGCTGCACCGGTAATCGTCCCCATATCATGGAGCGGCAGCGCAAAAAAACTGCGTTGGGGTGTGAAATCGATGGTGGTATTGGTTTTTGTAGTTTTTTATGGCATTAGTGTTTACGGATCAGCTGTAAAGGGCAATTATCATTTTAGCACGCAGCCCGGGCTAAAAGGGCTGACTGGATTGTATACGGTAAATAGTTTTAGTGTGAATGGCCGTGTTTTACCGGCTTCATTGCTGGATAGTATTCGCTGGCAGGATGTGGTTTTTGAAAAATGGGCTACACTCAGTATTAAGATCAATACCTATTATTCGCCTGTAAATGATAACAGGGAAGGGATTCCTGCGCAGGATGGAGGGGACGCTTTTGAGTCGACCGCCACAACAGGCCGCCACTATTACAGTTATCAGGCTGATACCGTTAAAAAGGTGCTAATCCTGAGGGATCTGACCCATTCCGGGGAAAATGCGGGCCAGCTGTCTTATGCCCCTCAGCCAGATTCAACCGTCATTCTTAAAGGTAATGTGAATGGTAAAGTGGTAGAAGCGATCCTCCAAAAGAACAATAAGAAATATTTACTCAAGGCTTCCGAAAAGGGGCGTAGAGGTAGTTTGAAACTTTAATTTTTTAATAAGATGTCTGCCACAAACATATCGGTTGATGCGTACAGCCAGCCACCTTTGATCTGGAAGCCTTATCAAAAGGTATTGTTCCGTATCTGTTTTATATTCTTTATCCTGATGTCAATCCCCGAAAACCCGGACTGGTATACGCAGGTATTTACGTTCGACTGGACGAGTCTGCATTACAGGGATTTATATGATATTGCGCGTTTTCAACCTTCACTAACCCGGGGGGCTGGTTATTATGGTTATGCCGACTGGCTGATCCTGCTTGTTGTGGCAGTTTTCGGCGGCACGATCTGGTCGCTGGCGGATAAAAGGAGAAACGAATATAATGTATTGTATTATTGGTTAACGGTGATCATCAGATACCGCGCCGCTATTGGGATCATTGGTTTTGCTTTTACAAAAGTATTGCCGGTACAAATGCCTTATCCGTCAACGGGTATTCTAAATACCAATTTTGGCGATTTAACAGCACAGAAAATCTACTGGCTTTCGATCAGCATTGTGCCCTGGTATCAGGTGTTTGCAGGTGTTGTGGAGCTTACGGCAGGGGTTTTACTCTTTTTCCGTAAGACGGCTACGCTGGGTGCTATTATCTTATTCGGGGCATTGGGCGACATTGTGTATGTGAATTTTGCTTATGATGGGGGCGTACATGTTTACAGTTCCTATTTTGTGCTGTTTGCGGCATTCCTGATTGCGAAAGACATTCCTAAAATTTATAACCTGCTGATCAGGGAACGTTATACCATTCCTGTTAATTTCAACATTCAGATTCGACAACGCTGGTTGCAAATCACCCGTATCTTTCTGAAAACGGGCGTGATCGTGTTGTTCCTTTTTGTATTTTTCTATGTGCAACTCAACAACTTTATTTATGATCCCTACAAACAACCGGCAGCAAAGGGTATCGCCAAACTGCGGGGTTATTACCGGGTGAAAGAATTCAGACTCAACAATGTGAGCATACCTTATAGTCCGCAGGATAGTTTGAGATGGCAGGATGTTACCTTTGAAAAATGGACTACCCTCAGTTTTAAGCAGAATAAGCCTGTGGTGCTCGACCTTTCCAACGGTGGCGGTTCGCCAATGCGGGATATTAACCGTACGTTCGAGCTGGCAGGAGTCGCTGGTGGCAGAAGGGTTTTTTATTACGAAGCAGACACGGTTAATCAGATATTGTACCTTCAGGATAAAAACAAGGGGGCGAATGAATTTGCACTGGCAGCTAAAACTGCGTTGAAAAAGAAGAAAAGTAGTTATAAAAACTTTTTGTCGGATCAGCAGGAATATGAATTGCTGGATCATAAAGGATTAACCGGCAGGAGGCGTAAAGGGATTACGAGTGAGCGTGCTCAGGAAACGGACAGGAATACGATGGTGTTGAACTATAGCACAACAGATGGTAAGGAAGTTGTGCTTAAGGGAATAGATGAGCATAAGGACTCGGTGTATGTCGTGCTCCAGCGCCTGGATAAAAAATATGCTTTGAAACCTGGTAAATTGAGCGCAGGAAAATATTAAGTAGGAACAGCGAAATAGTTAATGGGAGCAGGACAGAAAGAATTTGATGCGGTGATTGTAGGATCAGGACCGAATGGGCTGGCAGCAGCGATTACGATGCAGCAGGCGGGTTTGAGCGTGTTATTGATCGAGGGCAAAGCGGAGATTGGTGGCGGTCTGAGAACTGCCGAACTCACCTTACCGGGCTTCAGACATGATATTTGCTCAGCGGTGCATCCTATGGCAGTGGCGTCTCCATTTTTTCAGTCTTTACCGCTTGTCGCACAGGGACTGGAATTTATACAGCCGGGTTTTGCTGCAGCACATCCTTTTGATGACGGTTCCGCAGCTATCTTATCCAGATCGATCGCGTCAACGGCACGATCACTTGGGGCGGACGAGCAAGTTTACCTGGATCTGGTTGGCCCGCTGACGGAGAATTGGGACAAGCTGGTGGCGGATATCCTTTCTCCGCTGACGATACCGTCCCATCCTTTGCTGATGGCCCAGTTCGGATTCAAAGCACTGCGGTCGGCCGAAAGTATTTCCAGGAAATTCAGCACCAAAAGGGCGAAAGGTTTATGGGCAGGGATGACCGCGCATGCGATACAACCATTGAGTAATCTGACGACCGCTGCGATAGGGATGGTGCTTTCCGCTGTCGGTCATGTTCATGGCTGGCCTATCCCCAAAGGTGGCTCATCATCAATAGCAGACGCTCTGGGTGCCTATTTTATTTCCCTGGGAGGGAAAATCCAGACCGGCTTTATGGTGAGGACCCTGGATGAATTACCTGCTGCACATGCCGTACTGTTTGATGTAACTCCCAAACAGCTGCTGGAAATTGCAGGAGATAAATTATCGTGGCTGTATCAGCACCAATTGCGTAACTATGCGTATGGAATGGGGGTTTTTAAGGTGGATTGGGCGCTGTCTGATCCTATCCCTTTTACTGCGGAAGAGACCAGACAGGCGGGTACCGTTCATATCGGCAATACTTTTGGAGAAATTGCGCATGGGGAAAAGTTGTCTTCTGCTCATATTCATCCGGAAAAACCATTCGTATTGCTTGCTCAGCCGAGTGTATTTGATCCCTCCAGGGCACCTGAGGGTAAACATACAGCCTGGGCTTATTGCCATGTACCCAACGGTTCTTCTAAAGATATGACGGCAGCGATAGAAAACCAGGTGGAGAGGTTTGCACCTGGTTTTAAGGAGGTGATATTGGGAAAACAGGTGATGAACACCCGGCAGATCGAAGCCTATAATCCCAATTATATTGGGGGTGATATCAATGGGGGCATCATCAATCTGGCGCAGCTGTATACGCGTCCGGCTTTGCGGACTTCGCCTTACCGCAGTTCTGCTAAAGGAATTTATATCTGTTCTTCATCCACACCACCCGGAGGAGGGGTACATGGCATGTGTGGTTACCATAGCGCACGACAGGCTTTGGCAGATGTTTTTAATATCAAGATTCCGCACTTACCTCAAAAAAATTGAATAAATAGCACCAACAAATATAAAAATGACTACAAAAAATAAATCTTTCCAGCTTCATGAGGATTGGGCCGTAGTGATCCTCGGCGCATTAGTTATCGTATTAGCGCTGTTTCTGTACGTAGTGCCAGTTCCGGTTTACAAATGGAGCAGCAGTGCAGAACTGAGCGCTAATGTATTCAATGGCAAAAACCTTCAGGTATTGCTTATTCAATTCCTCTTCACCCTGATTATAGGGGCAATTGGGGCATGGCTCACTGGTAAATGTTTACGTCACTTCCTCCTGGGTTTTCCGGCGGTGTACTTACTGACTATCTTTGCACTCATTCTTGCGGGCAATACATTCATCAAGTCTATCAATCTGGAAGCGGTGATTTTCAGTCTGGTGATCGGCCTCGTGATTGGTAACTTTTTTAAGTTGCCGCAATGGTTCCGTGATAGCTTGTCGACCGAACTATTTGTGAAAATCGGATTAGTCCTGCTGGGAACCACGGTTATCTTTTCGGATATTCTTAAAGCAGGTTCACTCGGACTCATTCAGGCACTGGTTGTGGTGCTCTCGGTCTGGTATTTTGCGTTCTGGCTGTGTAAAAAGCTGAAGGTAGATGACGAACTGACTATGATGATCTCCAGTGCTGTTTCCATCTGCGGCGTTTCTGCTGCGATTGCCACTTCAGGTGCCATCAAAGGCGATGCTAAAAAACTGTCTTACGTCATCTCGATGGTGCTGATCACAGCGATCCCAATGATGATCTTCATGCCTTATATTGCTGCTTACTTTAATTTTCCACAGCAGGTAACTGGTGCCTGGTTGGGTGGAAGTATCGATACAACCGGTGCTGTTGTCGCATCTGGCAGTCTGGTGGGCGAAGAAGCACTTAAAATCAGTACCATCGTCAAGTTCTCTCAAAATGTACTGCTCGGGATTGCGGCTTTTGCCATCAGTATCTACTGGTCGTATAAAAAAACGGAGGCTGGCGCTGAAAGTCGGGAGAAACCAACGCTGAAAGTAATTTGGGAGCGGTTTCCGAAGTTTGTGCTTGCTTTTTTAGCTGCATCAGTATTGTTTTCATTCTTCCTGCCTGATACCCAGGTGGCACAGGTGAAGGATAGTTTAAAGAACCTGCAGAATGCCTGGTTTACTTTAGCATTTACCAGCATCGGACTGGAAACGAATTTCAAGGACCTTTTCAAAAACGAAAATAAAAAGCCCTTATATGCTTTTCTGCTGGCGCAGCTGTTCAATGTCATTGTCACACTGATCATCGCCTGGTTATTATTTGGAAGATAGGGAAGAGCTTTCTGTTTTAACAGAGGTATCAGAATAAGAAGAGCGATATAACATCATAGCTCAAAGGTTTTATAAATAGATCTGTAGCATCTCCTGAAGATAGCAAAATGATCAAAATAAAGAGGAGGATATAAAAAGAGAAATTTACAATAGAGGTCGTTGAGCGGAGCAATTCAGCACCTGTAAACAAACAACAAAAGAAAACAAGGGGAATACTAAGTATCCCCCCAAGGTTTAAATTAAAGAAGCAGGATTTCGCTTGGACCCGACACCTGCCTCCATCCATAAATTATTCCATCTGTAAAAGTATGCAAAGTTTCAGAATAACAAAACTGACAGCGAAGGTCAGCGGCTTGTTCATTTTATACGTGTTTGTGCCCCTTCTACTGGCTGCGCAAACAAAGCCCCTTATCAATTCTACACTGAACGGGAGAGTGCTCGACGCGAAAGCGAGAATACCACTTCCCGGCGCAAGGGTACATATCAAAGGCACCACACATGAAGTGTCCGCAGATGCGGATGGTAAATTCAGCTTCGTCACCGGGCAGAAATTCCCTTATACGCTGATCATCAGTTTCGTCGGTTATCAGCAGAGGGAAGTGACCGCAAATGGTGCCTATATTGATGTGGAGCTCAAAGAGTTGCAGAATGACCTGAACGACGTTGTTGTTGTCGGTTACGTGACGCAGCAGCGTAAAAATATGATCGGCTCCATCACTAAGGTCGACCTCGCTGATACCAAATCCATTCCCGCCGGTAGTTTCGACGCGCAGTTACAGGGTAAGGTAGCGGGTGTACAAATCTCTTCCAATACGGGTGTTCCCGGCGAAGCGATCAATGTTCGTGTACGCGGTGCCACCTCAATCAACGCCGGAAATGGACCTCTGTATGTCCTGGATGGCGTGTTCATGAATAGCCGTAGTCTCCAGACCATCGGGACCGGTGGTAAAGCAACGTCACCCATATCGGATATCAATCCGGAAGATATTGCCTCAGTGGAAGTCCTGAAAGATGCGGATGCCACTGCACTTTACGGTTCACGTGGCGCAAACGGGGTGATTCTCATCACCACGAAAAGAGGGAAGTTCAACCAGAAGCCGAAAATCAATTTCAACACCTCTTTCGGCTGGTCAAAGGCGGAGAAATTATGGGAGCTGACCACCGGTCCCCAACATGCTACGCTGGTTAACGAAAACTGGGTGAATACGGGTAATCCTTTTGCTACGCGACCTTTCCGTCCAGTTGGAGAGGGTGGACGAGGTTTGCCTGAAGAGCAGCAGACTTACGACAGGTTGGATCAGGTTTTCAAAACAGCAGGTCTCCAGAATTATGACCTTTCCTTATCGGGCGGTTCTGCCGAGACAAAAT
>Ga0247809_1000073_pt1 | contig 59336 bp, 88 predicted proteins | sample UWRJL104311B1_FD_180951 | JGI IMG/M metagenome (GOLD analysis project Ga0247809, IMG submission 180951) | Plant litter microbial communities from Arlington Agricultural Research Station in Wisconsin, United States - UWRJ-L104-311B-1 | ecosystem: Environmental > Terrestrial > Plant litter >... | reverse complement strand
TTTGCATGAGACGCCCCGGTTAGCCGCGCAGTGCAGAGGTGAACTTGAACCAGGCTTGCGAGTTCGGGCTTGCGTCACGCACCAGCATGAACGGGTATTTCAGGCTCGTGCGGGATTGGTGCAGGATGTCCTTGACGCCATCTGCGTTGACCGCATCCTTCTGCACGTAGATCGTGCGCTTCATGCGTAGCATGTGGTCGGCGACATAGCGCGGAACGGTCTTGTTCTCGCCGCGACGGAAGAAGAAGGCGCGGCCATTGATGTTGATTTCGAAGATATGTTCGGCTTGCGGATCATCGGTTTCCGGGACCATAATGTCGACGTTTTCCTGCATGAACGCCATGTTCGCGCGGTAGTCGTCGTCCATCGGGGTTTCGGCGATCTTGGCGAAGTCGGCGGCGCCAGGGGTCAGTGATTCAGCAGCATCGCCGGTGCTTTTCATCACGCGATCAGGCTGCGCTCCGATTTCCGTGTCGTCGGTGTGCTGGGCGCCGGATGGTGCGGCGATAGTGTTCTTGGCGTATTGACGGGTCATTGCGGTTCTCCTGAAAGAGGCGCCGCCCGAAGGCGGCTGTTACGATTAAGCTACAGTGTCGCTGAACGGAGTGGCCGGCGCGGCGTTGGCGGTGGTCATGCCGTGGACGATCCACAGGTTGACGCCAGCGTCTTCGAAGATGGCCCAGTCACCAACAGCGGAGCCGCCGGTGGTAGTGCCGTTCAGCGTGAAAGTGTCGTCCGTCGCTGCTGGGTTCCAGCCGCGCGTGGCACCGGCCGATGCGCTGTTGGAGTTGAAGACGATGCCCTTCATCAGATCGGCGCCACGACTGGACTTGATGATGTAGCTGCTCGTGTTCACAGCACCCACGACGAAACGGAACCGGTTCCCGCTGCCGGTTGCGTTTGGCAGCGTGAAGGTAGCCGCAACCGCAGCATTCATGATGAGGTTGCGATCGGCCGAGTAGGTCGCGTCGATGGTGGTGGTAGCCGTCAGCGCAACATTGCGCGTCGCGGCCGAAGCCAAGCGCACGATGGACGACATGAATGCGCTTTGCTTCACGCCGTTAGGGAAGATGTGACTCAGGATGGAGCCGCGCAGCGTCAGAATTTCAGCTTCCAGGCGCAAGCCTTTAAAGTGTTTCCACAACATGTTGTTACTCCTTAATTTTTAGCCTCCCCACGAATGGGGAGGTCATAGTGCTTTTCGGAAGAACTGCGGTTGTTACGATACTTGCGGACGTTCCGGCAGCGTGGACACGTTACGGAACGTGCTCGACACGCCCGACGCGGCCCATGCGCCGGTGCCTGGAGTCCACAGCGCAGCCGATGGGGCGGTGCGGTGCAGGCTGTAGGCGATCGGCACGAAGTCGTCGGGGATGGTCGGGAACAGCGGCGCCAGGTTGAAAGCGCCGACAGTGGTCGTCACGCCCGGTGCGGTGTCAACGATGGTGCCTTGTGCGACTTGGATCGCGCCGGCGGCGTTGACGCCCCACACCAGAACCGTTGCTTTGTTCGGCGACAGCGGAACGAATGCCAGACCGGTAGCCGCGTCCAGAGTCGGGCTTGCGGTGTTGGTCTGCGCCGTCAGGCCGGTGCCGAAGTAGCCACGGTTCTCGGTGACAGTCGTCGCGGTGGTGGTGTAGGTGCTGGTGGTGCCAGCAGTCAGGCCAGCGTTGACATTGTTCTTCGTCACGCCACGGAAGTTGATTTGGTTATGCATGATGATTCCTTCGATTGTTTGTGAAGAACCCCGCCGAAGCGGGGCGCGTCATTACGTCAGGTTGGTGACACCAGCCTCGATCACACCGATCCAGCCTGGGTTGGTCACGACGGCAGCGCTCCAGAACTTGGCGCCGACGTAGCCACGCTGAGCCAGCGGATCTTCCTTGCTTTCCTGCGCGGCCGGGATGTGCATGACCTTGAAGTTGGCGTTCAGTGCCACATCGTTGACGCACTCTTCCGCGCAGACGATGAACGGGTAGACATCGATGTTGGTGCCGGTGGTCGAGTACAGACCGGCGGCGGCCACGGTGGCGCCCGCATCCAGGTACGCACCCAGCTCAGGCGACGTGATGAAGCGGTAGTTGTTCATCGAGCCGAATTCGAACGGGCTGATCGGCTTGCGGCCGGCATACTTCGCCAGCGGCACGAAGTCTTCCAGGCGGCGGATGTCGTGTTCGGCGTCGGTGTGGACGAAGACGATGTACGACGCCTCGATTGCCGAGGTATCGTACGCAGGGCCGGCGGCCAGGATCTGCGTCTTCATCTTGCCGTGGTTGCCCTTCAGCGTGCGCGACATCAGCGACAGCATGTTGTACGAGATGGTGCTCGATACGGTGGCGCGGGTCAGGCCGCCAGCGTACTGCACGGTGCTCGATGCCTTCATGACGCCGTAGCGGATCATTTCGCGGACCAGGCCCATACGCTCGGCGGTCTGCTCCATCTGATCTTTCGGGATGTCGTCCTCGCTGATGTCGGCGGCCTTGTCGGTGTAGCTGTACAGGCAGGCGTATTGCTGGATGACGACGGTAACGTCACGGTAGTTCAGCGCCTCGGCTGGCGGGGTGACGCCTTCCTGCACTTGGTGCGCGGCGGCGTTCACGTTCCAGCGGTTGATGCTGTTCGCGTTGGCAGTCGAACCGCCAGTCGGGATGCGCGCACGATAGATCATCGTGTCGCCCTTGTTCTTCGGGAACGGCTTCATGGAGCAGCCGATCGACAGGACTTCAACTGGTTCCGCGATCGCCAGCATTTCGCCTTTGATCTTGTTGATCCGGCCGGCTGGCAAGCCATAGGTTTGGATAGTCATGATGGACCTCTTTAAATGCGACGTCCTGCGCGGCTTTTATAGCCAGCCCACAGTTGTTCATCGTCGGTTAATTTCGATTGTGCCGGCGGTGCAGCCACGCCTTTCGGGGTGACGGCTGACGCCAGGCGGTTCTGTTTTTGCTGTACCGCGCGCTGTGATTCCTTGAACTCGGTCAGGAAGCGAGCCGCCAGCAACGGGTTTTCCGTGTGGATGATCGTTTCCCGCAGATCGGCCGGCTTGGCATTGACCCACGTGTCGAACTCTTTCGAGCGCATCACGGTGTCATAGTCAGGGTGGTCAATCTTCAACACCTTCACCGAGTCGTTGCGCTGGCGCTCTTGCTCGGCCGCGAGTAGCTGGTTGGCGCGGGCTTCGATCTGTGCTTCGATCTGTTCCTGCGTCATGCCTTGCTGCTCTTGCGGTCGACGCCCTGCTTTCTCCACGGCTTTCAATGCCGCTACCAGCGGGCCGCCAAACTCTGGAAAGTCTTCGGTAACCTTCTCGGCACCTTGCATAGCGGCGGTCAACTCTTCGTCAACGGGCGCGACAGCGGGGGCTGGCTTCGGTTCCAACTGTTTCAGCGTGCGGTTGATGTTTCCGATTTCGCCGTGCAACCTTCGAACGGCATCGGAATCACCACTGGACGTCATGGCGCGAACTTCTTCCTTGAAGGCGGCGAGTTGTTCGGCCATCAGTTGAGCAGCGGTCTTCGGCTGTTCTTCCTGTGGCACTTGCTCACCGCCCGGCGCTTCATTCGGCGCTTCGTTGGCCGGGATGCTTTCCGGCTGAGCCGATTGGGTTTGCGGTACGTCAGCAGGGAGCGGATTACCGCTGCGTGCGTTATACCCGGCCATCAGATCATCCATCTCTGCATGATCGTTCTGCGCCGTTTCAACACCTGGTTCAGTTACTTCGCTCATTGCGTCCTACTCCTAAAAATCACCAGCCATCGGCCGGCCAAAACGACAGGGGGAAGCTATTCGCCTGCGCCTGTCACGTCCTTTTGTGTTGGATCGCCGAGGGCAAGGAACCCCTTGACCGTATCGATCTTCCAGCACAGAGCGACACGCTCGCTCTCTTCAATTCGGGGGTTCTCCAGCCTTGCGCGCATCTCGGTCAGCGACTCGTTGCAGTGCAGCTTGATCTTGCGCCAGCACGCCGTATCGATGTCCATGTTGCTCAGAATCCTCGTGCTGCGCGCCATGTCGCCCTCACTGTTGGTAGCCAGCGCCAGGTGCTGCGCGGCCGGCTGGTTCGGTTGGAGGATTGGTGGCGTACTTCGTCGCGATTCCTTGCGCGGTCGTCAGCATGGAAAGCTTCTCTTGCGAGCGGATCTTCATCACGCTCGTCGCCAGCATCGCCTTGATTTCCTCGCTGTTCATCTCGCGGCCATTTGCGGTTTCGAACTGCGTGACGTCGGTATCGATCTTCGCGATCATCAATTCCAACTGACGATCCTTCTCGGCTTCGGCTGCGTCGAATTGCTGCTTCGACTGCAACATGCCTTGATCGCCTTGCTGGCGTACTTGGATATCCTTGAGGCGCGACTCGGCCATGATCTTCGCTGCTGCGATGCGCGGGTCTTCCGGTGCTTGCTGCTGCGCCATCTGCGTCTTCTCTTCCTCGGAGAAGTCGAACGAGGCTGGGTCGAAGCGGCGCGAGCGCAGATACTCGTCCATCGCCTTCTTCGGACTCTTGCCGTAAGCAGGATTGAGCGCGAGTTGCACAACGCCTATCAACTCTTGCGACTGCACGCTGCGTTCAACCAGCGCCGATGAGCCGCGCGCATTGACTTGGAAGTCACCCTTGGCGTCGTTATCGTCGCCGTAGCACATCAGCCATGCGTAATAGCGGGAGATATGCGGCGTGGTCAGTTGCGAGTCGAACTGCCGCGCGAAGCGGCGCAGCACGGCGGTTGCGTTGTTGTCCAGCAGGACAAGCCCGCCAACCGTATCAGGTGCGCCAGTGCCTTGACCTTGCAGCAGCATCGGCAATCCAGTCACGTCCTCGGCCAGCTTGGTTCCCCACTGGATGATTTCCATCAGCTCCTTCTGGAGCATCGGGATCACAACAGGCGTAACAGGCGAGCCACCAGCGGGAGCGCCCGAGCCGCCTTCGCCCTCGATCCACACCTTGAGCGGCGTGATTTCCCACGATCCGTTCTCAGGTTCGAAGCCGTAGCGGAACACGATCTGCGGACCAGCGGCAAGGCCAGCGTTGTCCATCAGGTTGCGCGCGGCAGCCGTGACAATGCGCTGCGGGTAGCGCATCTGACGCGCCACGCCCAAGCCCCAAGGAATGCCAGGACGGCGCTTCCAAGGGATGACGTCGTACGGGAACTCGCCATTGTCCAGCGGGTTGAGCGACGCCTTGATGATGTGGTTGTTGACCAGTGTGATGATGGCGGGGAACGACTTCTCAGGCTGCATGCCCTCGCAATCACAACCAGCGGCCATCAGTTCCTCTACGCGCACGCTGCCGTAGAAGTACCAGATTTCGAACTGCTCCTTTTGCTGGAACGCGGTCGACAGCATGTTGCGCTGGTCCGGCTCCTGCATGCGCATCGGGCCTTCGTTCAGGCAATTCCATATCGCCTTCTCGTTGTAACCTGGCGTGCCGATCAAGTCCTCAAGCTGCTTGGGAGAGATGCGGTCACGCTCAAACGTGCCGGAACCGTTGTGGATGTTCTCGCCGCACGCTGGGTCAGGGAAGAAGTCCCAAGGATCGACGCGCACGGAGCACGGCTTGATTTCCTCGGTGATAATCATCTGGAACACGCCGTCATCGTTGCGGCGCCATTCCTGCGATACGCGCTTGGTCGGGAACGGCCCCTTCACCACGCCCGAGCCAATGCGGGCGCAGTCATCGATTACCTTGCGCAGCTCGCCGTTGTACTGGCACTCGGTCAGCCAGTCGTCAATCTGAAGCTGCGCCTTCTCGGCCTTGCGGTCCGCCTCTTCCTTCATGGCGTCGAACTGGGCCTTAGCTTGCGACAGAGGCAGCACTTGGCCGCCGATGTTCACTTGCGGCTCAGGCTCAGCCGGCGCGGCTTGCGGAGCAACAGGCATCGGAGCACCGGGAACAGCAGCAGCGCCCATGTCGGCAGATTGAGGCATACTACCCGGCGGTGCGACAGGCGCGGCGGCCGGCTGCGGTGCCGACTTCTTCATGAACTTTTCCAGACCGCCGAACATGTCGGGGATCGGAGTGGCCTCGACCGCGAAGTTGCGATCATCGGTCGGCAGCAGCATGTCGCCCACGCGCGCGGCGGCTGCGTCGACATACGGCTGTGTGATGTTGGGGAATACGGTGGAGCCGCGTACAGGTGCAACGCGGTCTTCTTCGGTGGAGCCGCCGCCCGCTACTGGCTTGTTGACGTAGTTGGCGAACTCGTGGGCATTGGCTTCGTCGTACCCGACGTAAAATTGCTCGTCGGAAAGCCATGACATTTCGATAAGTAATGACGCACGGCCCTGCACAAACTCACGGCGCTTACGGACGATGGTACTCGCCAGCGAACCTAAGATCGCCTGGCGCGTCGCCTCTTCGGCTTCTGCTCGTTCTTCATCCGTCTGCCCGCCATCATAGACGTCAGCGTGTTCGCTTCGATTCATGCCACCCTCATTTAGGCGCAGCGGCGGGAGTAGACCCGCTTCCCTTGAGGGAATCCTATTGGACGCTGCAAAATGAATTACTTCTCAACACGTCGGATTATACTCGGTAAAGTATTTACTGAGTGCAAAGCATTCGCTGTGTCAACTTATTTTTCTGGTTAGTAGCCCATACCACTATCCATTATTCTGCGTGGTACTGATTGCGGGCGACGTACATCGCCTCCCTTGATCTTCCAATGCGTGTTATCTGCGTTGATGAGGTAGCGCGTCGCATCCATGATGTGGTCATTCTCTTTGACGATGCGGCCCTTCTCGTCTCGGCGGTAGATGCGGTACTCCGCGCGCCAATTCGACAGCGACTTGAACACTTTGAGGCGACCAGTTGACAGCCGCTGCCAAACCTCCAGCAAACCGGATTCGACGCCATTGTTGGCCGGCGCCAGCGTCAGCCCCAAATCCTTGTAGTTCTTCATGAGTTGTTCGCCGTCGATCTGACTGCGCCCACGCGATGCAGGATCAATCTCGCCGGGGATCTTGCCGCGCGCCTTGATCGCATCGGCATGGATGGATGGCTCAGCCTGGCCGCGATAGTGCTCTGCGTACAGGTAGATGACATCGGAGTCGCGATCCCAAGCGCCCCATACAGCCGCCGTCCGGTTCCAGCCGACGTCCAGCCCATACAGCCGTGTCCAGTGCTCGGGGATCGGGAAGTCGGCAACAGTGACCTCGGATTCCTCGATTGGGTAGATTGCGCCGGCGCCAAGGCTCGGGATACCCTTCGACCGTGCGTCGCGCAGGTAGGGCGGCGTGTTCGCCAGCATCAGCTTCTTCTGCTTCTCGCTCAGGTGCGGCACGTCGTCCCACCCTGCCATGACCATCGCCTTGCCGTCTGACACGTAGATGCCGCCGTCCAACTCGCCGATGTCTGCCGAGTCGTTGTCGCCGCTCTTAGGCATGTACTGCATGACCAGCGGCGTGAGTCCGCGCAACGGCGTGAATGTCTCGATCAGCAGCCCGTCCGTCGTCATCAGGCGCAGGATGCACTCGCTGCGGATAGACTCGTTCGACTCTTCGTCCAGCCAGATGACGTCCTGCTCGGTCCCCTGGAACGCCTCGCGGCCCTGGTCATACGACTTGAACGACAGCACGCTATCGCCGTCATACAGCCCATCACGGTCATAGTGCTTGACGATCAGCGTATCGACAGCCTGAGGAACGCCAGACTTCGGCGTCCAGCTTATGATGTCCTCGGCGGGGATCAGGCCGGTACCGAACTTCCCATACGGGCCAAGCAGCTTGTCCTGCAGAATGTCGCGCACGCTCTTGCCGGTATCGCCGGCCGCCCATGAGCGAACAGGGGAATCGAACCATGAACCCTCCCACCACGCCGGATAGCGACCAGTCAGGTGCAGCACCATCTCGTAGCCGCCGCCGCCCTCGGTTTTACCGACCCTGTTCGCAGCCATGAAGCAGCGGATCGGGCTAGTAGCGCCCAGCCGGAAGAACGCCATGTGCTTCGCGTACAGTTCGCGGCGTAGCGGGCCAGTCTCCGGATAGTAGGTGAATAGCTTGCTTTCGGCGTTGATCTTCGCCAGAGCGTCCAGGGCCATAGCCAGGGCGACGTCGGCGTCTAGTGCTTCGATGTCCATCAGTGCACCGTGTTAGCCAGCGCGACTTCTTCCTGCTTGCGCGCGATGAAGCGATGAAGCTGCTCCTTCGACATCTCTTGGAACGGGTTCTTCTGCTTGTTGTCCTTCTCAAACTGGCCGAGGTGCTTCATGGCCTTCTCGATGGCGCTGTTCTTGTCCCAAAACTTAACCTTCTGAGTGACGCCGACCTGAACGCGATCCCGCCCACTTCCCTCGTAGAGCGCATCAACCTCGACAGAGGCAACCATCGCGGCCACCTCGTCAGGCCATTCGCTCACAGGCAGCAGACAGCCGTCAGCGCCGAACGCCTTGCGCGGGTCAGCGTAGACCAGACTGGCAAGCTGCTGGAGCACGCTCTCGGTGTCCAGCTTGTACTTGGCGCCCAATACCTTCTGTCGCTTCCTCAATTCCGTTGAAATGTTGTCATCTGCCAACAGTCTTGCAGCTTGGGAACGCGCAGTCTTCGCGCTGTACCCAGCACTGATAGCGGCTTGAGTAGCGTTGCCGCCGTTGGCTATGTACGCCTCGATGAAGTTTGCCTTGCGCTCGGCTGCGGCTTGAGCTGATGTGCCGGCCTTGGCGCGCGGCTTGGTCACTGGTTTAGCCACAGCACACCCCACTCGGGATCTTGACGTCGGCAACAGCGGTGATCCGCTCCAGCAGCGTGACACGTCCGAACTGCTCACCGTTCTCGTGCCACTTCTCTGCTTTGACTATGGCGCCGAACTGTTCTTCAGTGTCGCGCAAGCCGGCAGCCATGAAGAGGAATCCATCCCTCTCCGCCTGGTTGGCGTATTGGTCGAGCGTGACATACGTTTGCTTTACTTCCATGATGCTTTACCTCTTTGGCGGGGTTTTAATGCGGCCATTTTGAACATTGTTAATCGTGGCGCGATCACTTTGCAAATATCTAACGACGATTATGGATTCTACAGTAACTTTGTTTTGCTCTTTGCGTCCATCTCCCGAACTTTCGGATTCTGGATAGCCCACTGGATGTAGTTCACCACGTTCCCGATGCTCCCAGCCTGCCCGAACATGTTCTCCCCGCAGGATTCGCATGTGCAGCCCTGTGTCATGTCCTTGGTGGTGTAGTCCAGACGCATAGGCTTGGCGCTGAGGAAGCTGATGCCTACCTGTGGCTTGTCGATCGTCAGCCAGGCAGGGCGGCCACAGGCTGGGTGGAGGTAGGCGTACATGGCTAGAAACCGGCGCCAGGGTGTAATTCCCGCCCGATGTAGCCCAGCTGAGTCAAGACTTCGCGGTTTCTGGCTTTCCCCTCAAGGATGATCCGATCCAATCGCGCCATACTTTCTCTATGCTGGCGTTTCGCATCCTCAAGCGCTAGGCGCTGACTTTCTTCTTGCTGCTTCCGACTGGTATACCCAGCCATAAGCTCGACTCTCTCACTACGCGGGCGCTTGGCACGAAGCTGTTGCCGAAGATTCTCGCATGCCTGGCTTGGGGTGCGCCCTTCTGCAGACTCGGGCGAATAGCGGTGCTTGGCAATCCAAATCGGGAGCGGATCGCCAAAATAGCCGGCTGTCCTGGTCGCGTGGAATGGCTTCATGGCTCTCTCCTAGATCACCTGGCTAGCGGCGACTTCTTGCAGATCCAACTTCACAGCAAGAGCCGGGACTTCCTTCCCGTCTACCATGACGCCACAATCGTTATCCACATCAAAAATTCTTAAAGCTGAATGCATGCATTGCCGAGAAAGATCATGGTCTATACCATCTACCTTAGCCCCGATGCTTGTGGCCTCGTATTTGATGAAGCAGCCGAGTCGCGCAATTTTCCCAAGCGGACCGTAATCTTTGATGGAAACTTTGCCGGCAAGCGATGCGAGGATATCGTCAGCGTTAAATACCTTCTCCACTACATTGCCGCTATCATCCAGCAAAACGCCTACCTCAAACTCTTCTGCGATCCTGTTTGCATAGTGGTAAATGGTCTTGAATTCTTTGCGCCCATACCATTCCGGTATTTCTCCAGCGCCGATATAATTGATCTTGATCCCCATCACTTCACCCTTTTCACTGAACTAACCATGCGCTTGAGCACGTCGACCGGGATGCGCGCCTGCTTAGCCATGGCCTTGAAGTGCTTGCGCTTGGCCTTGGCTTCGTCCACCGCCTTGTTGTGGGCGTCGATCTGCTGGGCGTGGCGTAGTTGGTCGAGGACGTGCTGCGGGGCGCCGGCCATCGTCTGCTCAAGCCGGCGCAAGTGCGCTTGCAGGGCTACCTGATCCATTACATGCGCCCCTTGAACACGCGATCGATCGGCATGCCCTGCTGCTGGGCTGCGTAGGAGCCTTTGCCGTAGCCCTCCATCAACTCGGCGTGCTCCTGCTCGGGGTCGTGTGGCGGTGGCGGAGGTTTGCCACCGCCAGGCTTGCCGCCTTGGTTCTGGACGATCTGCTGGACCATCGCCAGCGCCTCCTCCATCGACTTGACCGGGACGCCCTTGTCTTCAGTCTTCGTCATGTCGGGCATGCCAGCGGGGCCGCCGTGCTGTTCTTCGCCCATTTCCTCGTCCATCGCTTCGACGTTGACGGACATGGGCTTACCGTCCGCGCCGACGTAGATTTCGATGCAGTAGCCGCCTTGCGGTCCTTGATCCATCGCGCCGTCGTTCGGTTCCATGCCGTCCATAATTATTCCCTTGTGTGATTTGGTATTTCCTGAGCTAAATCATTGTACCAAGTAAAAAGCCGCCAGTCATTGAGAATGGCGGCTCTACGGGGAGTATTTTGCATCTACCCGGCGCTCTGCTCCACAGTGGTGATGGTGAAGGTTCCGGCCGTGGCGCACAGGATAAAGCTGGCGCCGGCCGGCAAGCTGATCGGCACAGGGTTGGTGCTGTTCTGTGTCAGCAGCACTCCCAAAGCCACGGTCAGCGATTGCGTGTAGTACACGGTGCCGGTCGAGCAGGTCAGCGTGCCAGTACCCATGCGCACCTGAATCGTGCATGCGCTCGATGCCAGCACTTGCGTGGCGTTCTGGCAGGCGTAGCTGGGAACGATGACGGCGGCCTTGGTATTGTCGAGCGCCTGGTAGCTGGTGCTGACAGCCAGAGTGCGCGCGGTCGGCTGGCTGAAGCCGAACGCGGAACCGGCTGGCGTGGGGATATTTAGCGCGCCGGTGCCACTGTTGTACGTCGCCGCGCCGCTACCAGTCGTGGTCAGCGTGGTCGCTGGCGGAATGTTCGGCTTGTTTGCAATCGACGTCACGCCAGATGCCGCCAGCCAGTCGCTTTGCTGTTGCGCGGCCGGGATCGTGGGCTTATTCAGAATCTGCGATACGCCACTCCCAGCGGCCCAGTCGGCATTTACCTGTGATGCTGGGATGCTCGGCTTGTTGAGCACTTGCGCAAGGCCTGAAGTGGCGTTCCAATCCGCATTGACCGGCGGGTTTGCCAGCGCAATCACGCCAGCGCTATACGACAGCCCTGTGCCGAGGCTCGCCATGTCAGGCAACGGGTTCGGGCTGATGTAGCCATTGGAGATGATGAGCTTGACCGCATCCGGACTGGCCGGCGTCAGCCAGCGCGTGTTCGTCGCCAAGTTATCAGTGCGACGGTACAGGATACCGGTGTCGAACGCTTCCTGCGCGAATGCCGACAGAGAGGCCAACAAGATAAACAACGAGCCGATCAATTTTTTCATGTCGTCACCTGCATCCAAGTGTTGTCGGCGACTTTCCGCATAGCGATGTTCGCGCCAAGGTTGAGTGCGACCGGCGCGATAACAGTACCGCCGTTGGGGTTTGTGACCGTCAACAGGGTAATCGCCTTGCTGCTGGCAATCAACCGCTCTTGGCCGATCTTGCTGTTGGCGTTCGATGGCAGCGTAACGGTCAGCGTCGCGAGCGTGCCAGCCGCGTTCAAGTACAGGATGCCGTCCTTGTCGTTGTCCGTCATCGCCACGTTTTGCCCGTTAGTAGGCGCGGCCGACTGGTCCGCGCGATTCGCCGAGTCGTTCGGGTTATACGTCGACCCCTCGTTAGGCCACGTCATAGTGCGCTGTACTGCTCACCGACGAGGCCGGTGATGCGGTACACCTTGATCGGGGACTTGACGCTCACGCTGATCATGCTCCCTACCGTTGCGTCATAGGTTGGCGTGAAGAAGTTGACGCCATCGTTGCTCAGTTCGATGGCGCGGCCACCGGCGGCGCTCGTCAGGGTCAGCGTGGCTGGCAACTGCAGCTCATTGCCCGATAGGACTTTGACTCCGCCTACCGGCAGGTTGCCGTATCGTGTGTTGTTAAATGTCATGGTTGTACTCCATGGTTGGGTTTATTGGGATTTGGCTGACACCGCTTAGGGAGCAATGACCATGCTAAGTTTGCGCAATGTATGGGAGAATGGCGCGCGCCTTCGCGGCTGAACCTGCCGAAGCCAAGTGTTTATCATCGACAAACAGCGTAGAGAACGCAGTGTACGAATTTACCCGTTTGGAAAAATCAATTACTGGGGCTTTGTAATCTTGAGCGACGCGATACTGAGTCGCAACGTAAGCCGCTTGAGTCGCCTCTGGCGCGCTGGCGGTGGAAATTCGGTGAGGTGCAAGCAGCAATAGCTGGGCGTTAGCGGCGATGACGTAATCACAATAAGCACGCAGGGCGGTTTCGAAAACAGGAATACCGTTGATGCCGTCGATGGTCTGCGAATTAATCGTCATCGACGCGATAACCGCCGTCAGACCCATCAAAGGCAGAACAGCGCCACCACGCGACTCAGGCACCGTGGTGTTATAGACGTTTCCATTCGGAGAATTCCACCGATCGCCGTAGCTGCTCAGATTCAGAATATTGACACGAGGGGTTGTGGAGTCGGTGAAGACCGCACCCAGCACAATCACGTTACCCGACACCCACGAGATAGAAGCGACGCCGCTGCCCCGCGTGAAGGTGCGGGTGACTTTGGATACGGTCTGCGTACCGTTGGTGGTGATCGTGCCCGCACTTGCGCCGCCGGCGAAGGTGACGTCGATCGTACCGACGTTGCGGTTCAGCACGTAAATATCCACCGTGTCCACCGGGTTGGATGGCGTGAAGTTCAGCGCCTTGCCAGCACTGTTGAGTTGCCAGGGGATGCCCCCCAGCGATTGGAAGCCCCCACTGGCGATGTACGATGCGCCACCCGACAGCGTAAACCGAGACTCGTAATCAGTGTAGTTAGTGCTATTGAATGCCTGAATCAGCATTTCACCAAAGAAGCTATCATTAGCTGCTGGGATGCCAGCAGCGTTCAGTTGTGCTACTAGTTGCGCCACAGGATTAGCCGCACGCGCGCCTATCAAGAACTTTGCACCGCCGCCTTCAACCGTGCCAACCCCGGTAGAATCGTCCGTAAGGGCTATATCCTCACGCCCGGTTTTGGATAAAACTTTCACCAGTGCGGTGTACATTTTTACAGAGGCTGGGCTAAGAGACTGAATCGGCGATCCATCCGCCGCCGACAGACCACCAATAGTTCCGACCAAGGCCGAACCCAGTACCGCCCTCCCAACCGCAGCATTAATCACACCTGTTGCAGGTGTGATTGCAATCTTTCGACGTCCAGCGAATGGGCCGATAATCAGCGTATCGTTCTGCGCCAAGCTATAGCTTTGCAAGCCAGCTGGACTATTTACGGTCCCGGTACTCAGCGCAGCGGCCCCCTTAATGGTGATAGCATCTCCCTCGGCCAACATGCGCGATGTCGCTTTGCCCGGCTGAATGCCGATCAGCGAAGGATCGGACGGGAACGGCATCCCCAACTGCTCCATGTTCTTCTTAAAGCTCATCAGGTCGCTCATCGTGCAATCTCCTATTAGGTTGCCTAGGATTATACCGCTAGTTCCTATCAGAAAATTATCCGTGAGTCATCTTCTTTTGCCTATAACGCAGATAATCCTGTGAAAGTGTTGCTTTACTGTAGAGCTAGGTTGAACCCGCTGGTTTCTTGCCCTATAGTGAGTTCAGGCGCATGGGCGCTGTGATAAGGAGGCTATATGGACAACCTGATACGATTCATCGAGGCGCACGGCAACAAGGTGATTTCGCATACCGAGACGGAAATCACCGCCGAGTGCGACTACACGAAGGACGGCGCCGTCTTCACTGTGGCCGAGACCTTCCCGGCGACGCTGCAAGCCGCGCGCGACTGGCTGGGGTACTGAGCTATGAAACCACTGTCCAAGGCCAAACAGGCAACGATCGCAAAGAACCGGGGAGTACCTGTTCGCGAGGGCGTAGCCGCAATGAACGCGCGCGGGAAGCTGCTGCCGGCCAAGGCTTCCGAGCTGGCAATGGCAATCGCCGCATCCATCGGTAAGCGCCATGCGTAGCGATTTGCCAATTGTCGGCCCCAATGTATTGCCTCCGCTGGACGAATTCAAAGTCCGCGTAGTGCAGTCCCCGCCGCCAGTCAGCAAGCCCATCCAATACCCGGTTTGACCGGGCCAGCAAGAAGGCGCAGCGATTCGGCTGCCAGAGAGTGCCACCTCTAGACGTAAAAAAGCCCCGGCACAGGTCGGGGCTTTTTCTTTGGTGGCGCGGGATTACAGAGGATTTTTCCTACCAGCAGAGCCACGCGTCGGCTCGCTGGAACCCTCCAGTTTCACGCTGGCACGCTGCTCTGGCGATAGCTTGGCCCATTCCTTCTTGGCGTCGCGGATCTGCTGGCCGAGGGTGCTGGGCTTGGGCTTCTTTTTCAATGACTTCATGGCGCCCCTTTCTGGCGGTCCAGTTTCGGCGGCGTGCAGCAAGTCTCACAGTACGCGGCGCAAGCCTGGACGCCCCGCAAACCGGCCTGTTTCACCCAGCGCTTTCCGACCTTGGCAAACCCTCGGTCTAGCACAACGATCACCGGCAGTAGCTTCCCGCCGACGTCCTCGTAATAGGCGTCGCGGCCATCTGCATAGATGATGTGGACGTACTGCGGCAACGCCTCGATCATCAGCGCATCGCTGGTGCTGAACGCTGCCCCGTTGCTGTCGGTGAAGGTCTGCGCGTCGGCTGGCGCTGCGAGGGCAAACAGCGCCGCTATGAGGATGGGCTTAAACATGGTCGCCGCCTGTCTCGTAGTATTTCGCCATCAGGCTGATTATCCGCTGGCGCTCCACCAGATAATCCGTCATCGCCTTGGCTTTCTCAGTGTCAGTTTTGCATTTGTTATATGCAATAACGTAGCATGCACACCAGAGAAGCTCCACTCCGATTCTCCTGATTACCCGTTTGAGGAATAATTTCATGCTGCACCCGGCGCTTTCTGGCCCTGTTGAGCTTCCATCGCAGTGTCAACGGCATCGCGCTTGCTCTTGAATGCCTCGCCCTCGCCAGACATGACGTGATAGTCCTCGTCATCATCCTGAGTCATGAGCTGATACATGCCTTCATCAATAGTGCAGATGAAGGCACAATTATCGAGGACGAAATCCAGCCGCGCAGCATCGCGCTCGATGTGCGGCACGCCAGCGGCAGCTTTCAACGCTCGCGCAGCGTCGCCGCCATAACATGGGTGATGCTCCATGCTCGCCGCTTCCCGCTGGTGCAGCATCATGGCGAAGTTGGCGATGTCCACAGGGTCGCCCTTCGCGATGTGCTCGACCAGCATCTTCGCCAGCGCCTCCATCGTGCATTGCGCCTCACTCCCCCCCAGCACCTCGCCCATGATCGCCGCTTCGATGCCGAGGTCGCGGGCTGGCGCTTGCTGCTGCGGGGCGGAATCTTCAGCAACGCATTCCTTTACGAGGCCAAGCAGGTAGCCCCATGCAAAGCTGCTCGACTGACTCACTCCCAAGTCAAGCGCTCGGGCGACGTTCTGGCGCGCGGCCTTGTCCGCTGCCGCCACGGCCCGCGCGGCGTGCGCATCAACAACCATTACTAGCGCCTTAAATGCTGCGCTGGCATAGGGAGTGGCAGCACCCCGATAGTCCAATGCAGCATGGTAGAAACTATCTTCGCTGCGCTCTGGTCGGTCGATGCTATCCACCGTTCCCGTTTGCGCGGGAATCACCGCAGAGGCCGCAGCTTGCACCACATGCAGGTTGCCGAGTGCGACTATCTCCGCTTCCTGCTTGCGGATCAGGGCGCACATTTCCAGTATCGCGGCTGGGTTGGCGGTGGCGACGAACGCAGAAACATCGGTCCCCTCGATCGCTTCAGGCATGTGCCCGATGTTCCCGAAGCAACGAGCAACAGCATCGCCGTCACCGCCCCATACATGGGTATCATGCAGTTTCCCTGTGCCAGATCCATTCGAATAGACATGCCACTTGTCACTTCCAGCCGCACGCGCCAGTGCTTCCAATTTATCAAGATCCATCACTTCGCTCCCTGTGGTTTAGCGCCGGCCAGCGCGCGGTATTTTTCCTGCGTCATCACATGCGGCACGGCGAACGTCAGCGTGTCGGATGCTTCCTTCTGCGGGCGGGTTAAGATGCCGCGTGAGTGCGCGATAAGCGCGTCGGCGATTTTGGTGGAATTGGTCATACTGCACCCATGGCTTTAGCGATTGCAACTCGTGCGACAGTACCCATCCATCCAGCGGGCCCAGTACTTGCAGATCCACCTTCAGCCGCATATTTTTCGATCATTTGCAATGCGTCCAGCATCTCAGGCGCAGCAGCTATCAGGCGAGCATTGGCCTCGCTAGGTGCTTGCGTAACCGGGTCGATGATGTCGGCGCAGATAGCGGTATCGTCCTGAACGTGAGGCGCATATACGTAAATCTCCGTAATCGCAAATGGCTGACCTGCCTTTGCACTGCCGGCCGAATTTACTTTCCATGGCCCCGGTGTATGTTGAGTATTCATTTCATTTCCCCTTGTTCGATTAATTCAAGCTGCCGATCGTCGACAGGCTTGAGTACGTAGATCAGATTGGAATACTCGCAATCCGGTAAATTGGCGAGCCGAGCAACACGCGCAACCTCGTGGCAGACGCTGGAGTGTTCGTACTCCCAGATACAACCCCGGCAAGACTTGCCCGGTGCTGTGGTCACTTGTGTGTCGGCTGGCTTCATGTCAGTAAGCGATGCTGACGTTCTCTACCTTACCTTGGGCGATCAGCGTTACAACCTGCTTCGCGCATTCTTCCGGCACGCCGGCAGCGATAAGCGAATCCATCGCTGCACGGTTGATAGCGGCCTTGTGGGCACGATTGCGCTCGCGCTTGGCCGTCTCCGCAGCTTCGGCACGCGCAGCGGCTGCAACGCGCTCCTGCTCAGCCTGGACGGCATCGGCGGCTTGCTTCTCGGCGCGAGCGATGGCGTCTTTACGATCCTGCTCGGCGCGCTGTTCGGCAGCGATCCGGCGTTGGTCGGCCTGTTCCGCGTCAAGCTTAAGTTGCATTTCGCGGCGCGCTGCTGCCTCCTGTTCAGCCAAAGCGCGCTCACGCTCTTGCTTCAGAGCCAGCGCGGCGGCAGCTTCTTTGCGTTCTGCTTCTGCCTTCGCCGCATCCAGCTCAGCCTGTGCCTTGGCCTTCTCTGCTGCCGCCTTGGCTTCGGCTTCTTGCTGCGCCTTCTCGGCAGCGGCCCGTGCAATCGCCGCGTCGCGATCAGCCTGTTCTCGGGCGATGGTTTCGGCGCGTAGGCGGGCCAGTTCGGCAGCTTCTTCGTCGCGCTTGACCAGATCGGCTAGGCGCAAGGATAAGCCTTCAAGCGTATGCGCCTTTTCTTGAGTGGCATCAGCCATGAATTCTTGCCAGTCCGGACCAACTTCGATTGCGGTAACACGCTCGATTTCGGCTTTCACTTCTTCGACGGTATTACAGACAGCGCCAGGGAAAGCCGCCATGCGCGCATTCAGTGCCGCAACGCGATCTTTCTCGCGCTGCTCGATCTTGTCGATTTCCGTTTGGTGGACGGTGATCATGGCTTCGATGCGCGATTCGATGGCGTTCGCTTCCGAGTCCACAGCGCGGCCGATGCGCAGCGCCTCAGCCTTGGCCTCCTTGCGGACTCGCTCAAGGGCACCCTTGGTCTTGCGCAAGCTGAAAACGTGGCTGCGCGCTTCCTTGTTGCCCTTGGGCGTTTCGTAGTTGAACACCAGCGCGGCGTTGTCGGATTCCAGCTTAGCCAGTTCAGCATAGAATGGCTCGTATGCGGCAACTGCTGATTCTTGTTTGTCGATCAGTTCCATGTTATTTCCCCTTAGCTTCGGTCATCATTTCTTTGAGTTCCAGTTCCAGGCGGTCCACTTCAACTAGGAAGCAGATAAGGGCGGTTTCATATTCGCCCATTGGAAGGTCTTTTACAGCAACTTCTTTTTGCACCCAATCAAGCGGCGATGGGAGGCGATCATCAAAGCTGCCGGCCACCACGAATTCAGCACCAGTTACATAAGCGTTGTGCATCAACTGGCAGCGGTATTCTTCCACCAGATCATCTCCGCCGCTACGCAGGTACTTCACATGCGTGGTGGACTTCGGAGCCTTGAATTCCCATATACGGCGAAAGTCTTCTGAGTCGCCATCCAACGATGCGCCGATCATAAGCCGGTCATGCCGGCAGAAACCAGTCTCGCGGATCATCGGGCCGAAGCTCTCGGCTTTCATCCGCGCAAATGGCTCAAGATCTACGCCGCGCTGCATTTCCTTGCTTACGAAGCCCAATTCTTCAGGGACGCCAGTCAAGCGCTCCAGTGCAAGCTGCAAAATGTAATCATTTCGGCCGGCCGTAATAGCGCCCATCATGACGCACTTCGCCTTGCTTCCAGTAACCCGGCCAAGCCTGGAAGAAAACCATTCCGGCGATCGCTGAGGGGCATCAACCACGGTAAAGTTCCGGATCATGCTGCACCGCCAGTGCGTTGCAAGTCTTTTTCTTCGTCGGCCAGTTCCTTGGCTGGATTAGGTTCCGGCTCAGGCGCTGGAAATTTGGCTTTGCACGCTGATACCGCCGCCTTGAATTCCTTGTAGGCGTGCTGATCGCCGGCCGATTGAATCGCTGCCACACCAAGCGACCAGACGCGCTCCAAGTCTTTCAGGTTCGGCGCAGCGTTAGCCGTGGCGATCCAATGATCGGCAAGGCGCGTGTCCAATTCTGCGCCGCGCCCATCGTCGTCCGCTTGGTCCTTGGTAGCCACACCGGTAGCCGCCAGCAGGGTATAGCGCTGGAGGTAGGTGATAGTCGACGCGACCTGTTGAATCTGGTTCTTCTTGCCGCTCTCGTCCTTAGCGCCGGTCAACGTGGTTCGCTCGCTGTGGCCCAGCTTGTGAGTCAGGATGCACGTCACCTCGATAACGCCGCCGTTCTGCGCGGTGTCCCAGCGGTGGCTGAAGCCGTGACGCGCCAGCCCTACCACGATAGCTTCCGTGACCGCGCCCAGCGTCGCATGCATGTACTGCGTGCCGCTGAACGCTACCTGCTTGTCCTTGATGATTTCAGGCGGGTTCTTCTTGAAATCGGCCATGTCGGACACATACGCCTTGCGCGCTTGGTCGGCTTCCCACTCGCGCTGTAGTTGCATCATTTCGCGCACTTGCTCGATGGTCCCACCGTTCTGCATGGCGTAGATCACCATGTCTGCCGGCGTGGCAGGAGTCGCGGCAACCAGAGCGCGCGGCTTGTCTTGCGGCATTTCTACAATATCGTTCATTTCGATTCCCCAATAAAAAAGCTGCAATTGCGACCTCCCGTTTCCGGGTTGGTAAAACGGGAATCAGTTCCCGCCAGGTCGCAATTGCAGCTCCACTGATTTTTGTTCGGTTACCAAGCCGAATCAATAGCGTACCAACAGGCATGATTTCTTGCAAGCTATTTCGCGGCAGCACGCAATCTTTTCGCCGCTTCTGCACAGATGATAATCGGCGAGTCAGCTTTGCCGGCCGCCTGGCGCTCTTGCCGAACAGTCTCGTACATCGCCGCGTATTCCTCGGCCTCGCGCTCATCGGCCAGGTCGCGCCGCTCTGCCGCTGTCACCGGCTCCTGGCTGGTTGGGCAATCGTCTACGATGCGCATGGCATGGCCCTTCCAACATCAGCAGCAGCGCACAGGATTGCGCGGCGCGTGGCCGCCATCTTATCTCCGCAGTGAGCTGCGTATTCCTCGCTGGCTTCAACGTGGATGTTTTCGGTGCGCTCACCCGGTAGTCGAACGCGATCAATGATCTTGTCAGTTTTTTCGCAATACTCCTGATCGGGGGCAGCAAGCAAAGTGGTATTTGCGAAGGCCATCTCGTAGCCTTGGCCGATATCCATGTTGAGTGCTACCGCCAGCCGCAGCGCGTCGCCATCGTCGGTCAACGGGTTCCATGAACTACATTCTCCGCGATATGGCTCATCTAGTACTATTACGTCGCCATCCCAGTGATACGGTCGATTGGTTGCTTGTATTGCCAACTCCAACAGTTCGCGGTCAGCGCTCATGTCTTCGCTCCTTGCCCAGCATGAGCTGCCAGAGCGGCGCGGATTTGCTTACCGACCGCCATGAAGTCGTCTTGCAGCCCGCCAGCATTGGACACTGCCACGTCGTAGACGCCGTATGGACGCATCACCTGTTGCAGCGCCTCCACCAGCTTAGCATCAGGCCCGGAAGCGGCGAGTAGTCCAGCTTCGCGCAGGCGGCCCATGATCTGCTCCTTAGCCGATACAAAACCATGCTGGAATGATTCTTTCCCAGTAGGCAGCGGCGTATCCACAACAATCTGCGCAATGCTGCCGCGCCACACACCAACTTTATTCGTCATCGCCACTACTGACTTAGGCAGGGCAGCGATGGCGGCTTGCCAGCTTTCCCAAGCTTCGCCGACCAACGATTCGTGCAAGCTGCTGAAGCTCACATATTCCGGGATAAAGTTGCGCGCCCGGTAATAAGCCTCAAACTTCTCCCGTTCCCCGGCTGCCGCACTGTTGGCGACTGAGGGAGCGGCGAGGGATTCGATTGCGGTCTGATACTTGTCCCACAGAGGGCGGTCAAATTCAGGCTCGCATCCGAACCGGTCAGCTCCGAGTTGGTTTTGCGCCAGCTTCAGCGCTTCGATTGCTTTGTTGGTCATGGTTTATTCCTTGGTTGCGGTAATGGCGGCGAGACCCGAACCGCCGCATTTGTAGCAGCGGCCAGACCAACCGCCCTCGCCATTGGCGTCCGCATCGTCGCCATCTTCGCCGCTGCCGTGGCAGTAATCGCATATCTGCGTCAGCTTACGCAATTGCGCCCCGATGGATGCGATTTCTTCAGGGTCAAGTACATCGTCCTCTAGACGCATACCTTGCGCATAAACCTGAATACGAAGTGAGTCAAGGGACTGTGCTGCATCGCGCTCCACCTCGCCAGAAGGCGCAGCGCTGACCGCAACGGAAGCAGCGAGATAGAGATTCAAGTCGGCGATTGCTTTCTGCGCCTCGCGCTCGTCGCCTTCGCTGATGTTCGGGTAATGCTGCGTAAGGTGCAGCAGATCGGCGGTGCGGCTGCGAAACAGCGCATCACTCACTGCGCCTACTGGCTGTGCAGCTACTGGGGCAGCGACAACTTTTACAGGCTTCCATTCTCCGCATTTCTTCCGGCCTTCTTCGCCGTATCGGCTGGCGTACACGCAGTTTTCAGGGTCGCCCTCATCCAGCACGCAAGCGTCGTACTCGCCTTCAGGTAAGTCGATGTGGCAACCGTATTTCACGGCCCCATCGCGCAGCACGCCCTCTGCCACATGCTGCGCAGCCAGAGCGCGCCACTCGGCGATTTCAGCGGCTACAGCCCTAGCCTTCAGGCCGCCGTATTCCAGCAGCGTGCGCTTGCCTGGGTCTTTTTCAAACTCGGCCATCAGCTCGGCCAAGCGATCCTCCCACGGCGTTACGGTCGAGGCGGTCACGATGGCACCTCGTCACCAATGATCTGAGCTGCTATCCATTTCCGTACATACTCCCAGCGCCGTGCTGGAACATTTGTGACGCTGGATCGCGCATGACGCCCATTTACCAAGTCCCATTGGAACCCCCCTACGCCTTCGTCGTTCATGTACATGATTTCGCGGGCCAAAACTTCAGCGATATTGAAGGTTCTGGAAAGCTCCAACCAGTTCGTCGTGTCCATCTCCGACATATCGATTCCCCGAGCATGGCCGACCGCTCCAAGCGTACAGAACTTGCCGGATTGCTCTAGCTCGCTTGCGATAAGCTCCTTGACTGGCATGGCGTCCATAGTCGCCAGAGCCTCGCGCAAGAATGCTTGGCCGCGCTTTCCCTTGATGGCTGAAGTGACAGCGCCACGGTAGCAAATGAATGCCCAGTTGTCGTTGTCGCCATCTTCGTTATATCCTGATCTGCTCATGTCATTTCCTTTGTGCTGGAGAGAGTCCAGCGTTATTTGCAAATTTGTTTTCCGGCGCGGTCCATGCGCGGGGTGATCGCTCTGGCGTCACGCGGAGACAGGTATTCGCAGCCTGTCTCCGTATCCCGCCATACACTTGGCTCCCAAGTGGCTCCGGTGCTGGTAGCGGCGGGGCTATTGCAGCCGGTCAGCATCGTCGCGCTAAACGCCACGATGACAGCAAGCAGGATGAACCAAGCCCAGCGGCTGAAGTTGCTCGCGGTCCGCAAGCGGTATTGGCGCGGGGTGGTCATGCTTCGCTTTCCAACGCGAAATAGACTGACTCGCTGTAGTAGCCGTTGCTTTCGCCATGCCAGCGGATATCCACGTAACCCTTGACCGTAGCCAGCTTGTAGAACGTCCAAGTTTCGGACTCGACGTACTGAGGAACAGGCACATCGGCAGGGCGGTCACCGCTACTGACTTCCTCCGCCATCAGCAAGGGGTTGCCGATCAGGTCTTGCAGATCACCGACGATAGAATCGATGCTGACCGACTCACAGCAGTCTTGCGAGTGGTACAGGACGTACGTCTTTCCGGACTCGGTAACGAAGCGCATTTCATCGCTTCCAGCCTCACCAGTAACGGAAACGAGTGTTTCGCCAAGCAGCGCGGCGAATTCCTTTTGCTTGTCGTACAGATAGTAATGGCTCATTCCTTGCTCCTATTTATTCAGCATCGCGGATGCGGTGCCACGGACAAATAATCGCATGCACAATGAATCCAAGTCAACAAGTATTTATATCGTAGCGAGAAATATACACTCAACAATAATACTTGCAAGGTACCGCATTGCTGTGTAGGATGAGCATCAGTAGCCGCTTGGCTTCGTTCAAATAAGGAGTTACCACATGAGTAATAAACCATCGCCACGTAAGCATACGTTGCTGGATACATTGGCCGAAGAGTTCAACTTGAAAAACGATGCGCAGGTAGCACGCTTCATCGGCGTGCAGCCTGCTGCCGTCTGCAAGTACCGCGCCAATATGCCAGTCAGCGACTCGACCAAAATTCGCATCATGCGCGTCACAGGCTGGACGATTGCCCGCATCGACAAACTGGACCCGGTTGCGGAGTAGGTATGCGCGCCAAGTACGCCACTCGCCCGTTTCTGGTTAGCTCCGAGCAAGTCCGCGAGACGCTGCTAAACGCCATCAGGAATTTGCCGATCGACGCCGAGAAGCCGCTGCAAGTGCTGATACGGGAAGCCGTTAAAGTACGTGGCCTAGATGCTAACGCCCGCATGTGGGCTGGCCCGCTCAAAGATATTTCGTCACAAGCGTGGATTGAAGGCAAGCAACACAGCGCCGAGGTCTGGCATTATTTTTTCAAGCGCGAGTTTCTGCCTGAAGAATTCGATGAAGCGCTTTGCAAGGAAGGCTACGTCAAGTACGAATACGACCCCGGCGGCGAGCGCGTACTAGTCGGCAGCAGCACTCAGTTGACGGTCAAAGGGTTCGCGGAGTACATGACAGCAATCGAGGCATTCGGCGCGAATCTTGGCGTCCAATTTAGTGCATCACCAAACGAAGGAAGATCATGAAAATCAGTCAGTCCACCATTGACAGCGTGCGCGCCGTCAGCGAGCAGAACCAGCGCGAGTACGACGAGCGTCAAGCGGTCTATGCAGCCGAAGCGCGGCACGCTGCGGGCCAAGCCGTGATGGCTAACAAGAAGATCCAGCTTCTGATGTCGCTGGCGGTACAGGTAGACGAGCGCGGACTTGACGCTGCCGTGCATTGCCTGACTTTTCATCTTCGCTACCCTAAGGATTAATCATGAAAGCTCAGCCAAAGAAATTCAGCACCACCGCCGGCAAGACTCGCGCGCAGATCAAGGCCGACAGCTTGGCAAGACGGCAGACGATCCTCGCTTACCTGGGCCGCCAAGGTCCAGCCGCTACCGATGCCATCATCGCGGCGCTCGGCTACCAGCGCGCCGTTATGTTCCACTGGCTGCGCAGCATGCAGGCGACAGGCCATGTCGAAATGGAGCAAATCAGCGTCGGACACAAAACCAACATCTGGCGCGTCGGCCCGAACAAGGAGCCGCTGGCCGAATTCAAGCGCGACTGCGCAGACTTCATGCGCAAAGATCCGGTCATCAAGCGCAAGATCGTCAAGGCCAAGCAGCTCGGCATGGCGCCGTATGCGGATCTGCCGATGGCGTTCTTTACTCGCCAGGTGGAGGCATGAATGGCTTGGTCAATCAGCAACGCAATGATGAAGGACTACGAGAACTCGCGCTGTTCGCAGGAGCTGGTGGCGGAATCCTTGGTGGTCACTTGCTTGGATGGCGAACAGTCTGTGCCGTCGAGTACAACGCCTACGCCCGATCAGTACTATTGGCCCGACAAAACGACGGAACACTCGCGCCTTTCCCGATTTGGGATGACGTGTGTACTTTTGACGGAAAGCCTTGGCGAGGACTTGTTGACGTGGTTTCTGGCGGGTTTCCCTGCCAGGATATCAGCATCGCAGGATCTGGACGTGGGCTTGATGGAAGCTGCAGCGGGCTATGGAATGAGATGGCTAGGATCATTTGCGACGTACAACCATGTCACGTCTATGTGGAAAACAGTCCAAAACTTACTAGTCGAGGACTCGGCCGAGTACTCGGGAACTTGGCCGAAATGGGGTTTGATGCGAAATGGGGTGTCGTCGGAGCTTGTCACGCAGGTGCACCGCATGAGCGCGAAAGAATATGGATTCGTGCCGACTCCAACCGCGTCAAATACCAAGGCCCACCATATGCGGGGTTCGGACAAGGGGAAGCAGAGGGAGCCGCGATCTTACGGCGAGCATGGCCCGCTGAACCCCCAATACCTAGAGTGGCTTATGGGGTGGCCCGAGGGGTGGACAGAATTAAAGCCCTTGGCAACGGCCAGGTTCCACGAGTGGCGGAAGCAGCATGGAGAATTCTAAGCAAATGAAACGATCAGGTTTCCTACCCCGTACCGCACCGATCGCCCGTAAGCCGGCCAGCGTCAAGCCGGCGCCAGAACCGAAGCCGCCGAAGGGGCCGCGCCAGCGCAAATGCGCTGTTCGAACATGCCGCAATCCGTTCTTCCCGGACCGTCCTTTTATCCGCTGGTGCAGCGATGATTGCGCGCACTCCCTTGCGATGGAGAAGTTGGCTAAGCAGAAAGCAGCCATCGCCAAGGATGACAGGGCAAAGAAAAGCGCCGAGCGCAAGGCTGACAAAGAAAAAGCCGAGCAGTACAAGCCGCTGCCTTATTGGCTCAAGAAGACGGAGCGGGCCTGCAACGCCTATATCCGTGCTCGCGATCCTGATATCTGCATATCGTGCGGCGTGACCTACTCAAGCGCATGGCAAGCGGGTCACTACATCGCAGTCGGGGCAAACGCAACTTTGAGATTTAATGAATTTAACATAAATAAACAATGCATCCAATGCAACATGTTCGAAGCGTCCAACGCCACTAATTACCGCATAGGTCTGATCGAAAAGATCGGCCTTGAAAAGGTTGAGTGGCTGGAAGGCTGGCATGACACGGTGAAGATGACCAGGGCGGCATGCGAGGAAATCGAAGCCTACTACAAAACGAAGCTAAAGGAATTGAAAAAATGAACCCCGCCAAATACCTAGCCGCCAAGCGCCTAAACGAGCTTGAGAACGCGCTGAACCAGATCAACGAGAACATAGACAAGGCCGAAGCTGCGCTTACTGAGTGCCGCCATGTTCAGGCTATGACAGCGCTAAAGATTAGCTCTCAGCGGGCGGCTTTAGCGGCTATGCCGGATGATGAATCATGATTGGCTCCAAAGGCACGCAAAGCAGCGAGCAGTTCATGACTCGCACCGGCAACCACTCGACTAAGCCATCGGCAAAGGGTTTTGGGCTGCTTGGCGAAGGCAGCATCAACCCTAATGCGTTGCTTTCGCCAGAGCAGTCTCGCGGAAGTCTGTTGGCTGCACGCTTGGCCATGGAAGAACGTATCAGAGCTTTTAATGTGACTCTGCGTGATGAAACTCTATCACATTCACAGAAAATGCAACTGGGTTCTGAGCGCCGCGCACTGAAAGAGAAGTTAAAGGAAATAATCAAGGAGCAGGAGGTGATTGTCGGCTCAATCCGCACTGATATACCAAGGAACACAGACCTCAGCAGATTCATTGCCGATGTTGTCAAAGAGCGCATGACGGTCCCGCAATGGAAGATCATCTTGGCAGAAGCTGAGAAGCGGCAAGCTGCCGAACTTGCTGCGGCCTCGCTGCTCTAGTGCACCATCAACCACCGAAAGGGAAATATGAAAATTGTACACGCTGAATTCGGCAAGCCAAGCATCGACCTCGCGCCAGGCTTTGGTGCGATCCTGCGCGAGTTAGCAGACGCGGCTGACGCTGGTCAGATCGGCTCTGCCGCCGTCATCGTAGTGCGTGATGGGGAGTATGAGCTGCACTTCCCGTCTAGCCACTCTGAGTCCGTCGTACTGTCCACTCTGTTGCTGCGTCGCGCCACCGACAAGTTTCTGTCCTAGCGCGAATCCCCGCTTTGTGGCGAAATTGCGCTAGTCGAAAAGGAGAATATCACATGGACCGCATAGACGCAGTTCTATCCGCTATGCCAGCCACCAGAGCCGAGATAATCGCCAGGACAGGGCTAACCAAGGGTTCCGTGCAGAACGCCGTCGAGAAGCTGCATGCGGCCCGCTGGTGCCATGTCTCAGGCTGGCGGCGGGAGAAGCGCAACAACACGGGGGCATTCGTGCAGCGCCTCTCTGCTGGGGCAGGTAAGGATCGCGCTTGTAAGCTGCAACCGCTCACGCAGAAGGAGCGCGACGACTTGCGGCAAGAGCGCAAGGTAGCGAGGAAAGCGCGCATCAAGACGCTGTTTGCGCCTCTGCTGATTCAGGCGAGCAAGCAATACTACTGACTCGGGGAATGTCGTTTTTCCGCGAGTCATTGGAATTTGGAAAAATATATTCCCAGCAACGGCGTTCTGATTTACAATTACTGCTCAGGCTGTCGCGGCCTATTTAGACAAGTATTTCAAAAATGAATCTTTCAGACTGCACGTTTTTTCGGACCCAATCAATGGCGCTCGCCGTCTTGTCTAGGGAATGCGACCCGATTCAACGTGCAGCCTAAAGGATTAGCAATGTCTCCAGAAGACCACATCAAAGAAGCCTTGGCATTATCGGAAAGTCTCATCAAGCAAGACGACCCCGTCATGAAGAACTGGTATGCCCGCCTTATCCTGGCAAACCTCAAAGAATACCTCAAGCAGCCTAAGTAATGATAGCCGCCTCGCCACAATTGGAAGATGGCTTCACGCGCCTTGCTAACGAGCTAATAGAGGAACTGCTATTGGCTCGGCTATCAAGTCGCCAGTGGTGCGTGGTAATGGCCCTTGCGCGCAAAACATACGGCTACAACAAAAAGACAGACGACATTGGACTGTCCCAATTATCCGACCTGACAGGGCTTGCTAAGTCTCACGTAAGTGTGACTGTTCGCGAGTTGGAGGAACGGAAAATTATCAGCCGCAAGCAAGGTAAGTTCGGCCATATTATGGGCATTAACAAAGACCATGCGCAATGGACTGGAGTGGAAAGAAGGGCGGTTCCAAGGGTTACTGAACTGGTAACGGTTACTGAATCGGTAACCGTTACCGAATCGGTAAAAGAGGGTTACCGAATTGGTAAAGCTGGGGTTACTGAATCGGTAACCACAAAAGACAACCCTACAAAAGACATCCAAAAGAAAGCCCCTCGCGAGCAAACGAATTTTAAAAATTGGCTTGAAGGATGCAAGGCGGCTGGTGCCGATCCTATTCCTGAAGACGATCCTGTTTTTGCTTACGCCGAGGATGTCGGGTTGCCGTTGGAGTTTGTCAGGTTTGCTTGGGTCGAGTTCAAGCGAAAATATTCTTCAATCGAGTATGGCGGCAAAAAGTACAAGTCTTGGCCCCAGCATTTTGCTAACGCGGTGCGTAAAAATTGGGCGGGTATTTGGTATTCCAAGGGTGGCGAGTTTTTGTTGACCACCTCCGGGAAGATGCTGGAAATTGAATTGAACAGGAAAAATGATGGAGCATGAAGACCACACCGTATCAATCCGTGCAGAGCAAGCCGTTCTTGGCGCCCTACTGGTGGACAACGACGCACTCGACCGCTGCGCCGACTTGGAGACTACGCACTTCTTCCGGCAGGACCACCGGCTGATCTTTGCTGAACTTCAGCGCCAGGTTGCGGCTGGCCGCCGTGCCGATCCCATGACCCTGTTTGCCGTGCTGAACGACAAGATCGAAGATGGTCTGAAATACATGGCTACCTTGCGCATGTCGGCGGCCAGTTCAGCGAACATCAAACACCACGCCGAGATTGTCATCGACAAGGCGTCTAAACGCGCGCTCCTGGCGATTGGACTGGAAGCACAGGAACTGGCAGCATCGCACTCGGATTCTTCGTCCTGCGTCGATCTGGTGGCTTCCAAGCTGGAAGCGCTGGCGCAACGCAAGACGCAGTTTGAACCCAAGCTGATTGGTGACACGATGGTCGATTACTTGACTATGATCCAAAACCGCATGGCTGGACTTCATAAACCGATCGCTACCGGGTTCGTCCATTTGGATGAGTTGATGGGTGGTGGGCTTGAGCGAGGAACTTTGACCGTGATAGCTGGCCGGCCGGGAACTGGTAAGACGGCGTTCGGGCTGGGCATCGCTCGCAACGTGGCAATTGCTGGCGGCTTCTCCGCTATCTTTTCCATGGAAATGGCTGCGGCCCAGTTGAACGACCGGAACATGGCGGCGATCGGAAAGATCCCGCTGGCATGGCTTCGCGCTCCTAGCGAGGACGATCGTGATAGCCCCTACTGGAATCAACTGAGCTACGCCACACAGAAGGCGGCCACCATGCAAATGTGGATCGATGAACAGGCTGGCATGAACATGCTTGAACTGCGCGCCAAGGCCCGTAAGATCAAGCGCAAAAGCGGGCTGGACTTACTTGTTGTCGACCAACTGAGCTTCATCACAGGCGGCGACAGCGAGCAGGAATGGCAGAACATCGGCAAGTACACGCGCGGCATGATCGAGGTGGCAAAGAACCTAGACATCGCCATCGTGCTGCTGGCCCAGCTCAATCGCAAGTGCGACGAGCGCGCGGACAAGCGGCCGATTATGTCGGACCTAGCGGCTTCGGGGTCGATTGAGCAGGACGCGGCGAACATCATCTTTCTGTACCGAGACGTGCTGTACAACGCGGATACCCAAGAGAAAGAGCTTGCCGAGGTGATCGCAGCGAAGCAACGTCAGGGAACGCCGGGAACTGTCGGCATGAAATACAACGGTGCATACACTTCGTTTGAGGATTGGCCTCATCGATGGGAACGAAAGGCATCGGAGCGCGACCCGGCGCCGCAAAAGCAACGACGCGGCTTTTCGTAGTCGAGAATGCCAAGCAGATCGCCAGCGGTCGCACGGAGGTGAAGCGGCTGGCGTGACGGGGATGCAACACGCTGAAATAGCGTGCGATATTGCTTGTGTGATGCGCTGATGTGGCGTACTATGTTGTTTATTGGCAGCGCGGGATTGCGATGCGAATACGACAAATAATTGGGTGGAGGGGAAATGAAATATCTGTATTTGATACAAAAAAGTTGCGCAAGCGCTTGGGGTATTAATCCTTGGGTTCCACATCAAGTCTTTTCAAATAAAAAGGATGCTGAATGTGAGTGCAAACAATTGAATGCAAAAGCGCAGCGGAATCAATATGAAGTCGTCAAGGTTTTAAATGGCGACTTTACGGAGTTCGGCCATGCCTGAACGAATTGACGACAAGCAGATATTCGCCGCGCAGATCAAAGCCGCGCGCCAGTCAGCCGGCCTCACGCAGCTCCAGGCTATCCGCGTGCTTCGGCCCGATAGCAAGACGCCGAAGACTTGGAATACGTGGGAAAAAGATGGGACGATGTCACCAGAGGCATGGGAAAAGTTCCTGAAATTAACCAAGAAAGCGCGCCGTCGTTCTGGCGCTTGACCGCTACTAGGAGAATCACATGAGCTTCGCTGAACGCTTCCTCACACCCGAAGGCTTGCGCGACCTGTGGACGCTGTTCCTCGTCTGCGTTGCGCTGATCCTGTTGGCATGCTGGTTTGTGTCGTACTGCCGGCGCGTCGACACGCTGGACTACCACGATGAAAACCTGGCCGGCCCGGTGCCGCCGCGCTTCGACGTTGATCCGAGCAACGCCGCGAACCTGGTCGAAGGCATGCGCGAGCCAAGCGTATTTGCCAGCATGGACAGCCTGACTCGGCCGCTCAAAGATTATCGCAACCCGACGCCTCCCGGCGAAAGCATGGACGAGTATTTCGCGAAGCTTGCAGCAGATGACCGCGCAGCACTGAAGAGTCGGCCATGAAACCCAACAAGAAAATGCGCGCCGCTATTGCGCTGGGCAAGCAGCTTGCGGAATCGAAGCCGAAGGAGCGGAAGTGCTACGCTTGCAACGGCAGCGGCCACTATGACACCAACGGCTCGCCAAAGTGTGGCGCATGCGGTGGAACAGGAAAGGGTCGGCATGAAGACCGATAAGGAATTGCTGACGCTTGCGGCCAAAGCGGCAGGCATCAAGTTGGCCGATGAAGTGGATTCGTATATCCCTGGTAGCCGCGCAATGTGGATCGTTGGGCGAGGCGGACGCGATGCCATATGGTATCCATTTAATGACGATGGTGATGCGTTGCGGCTTGCTGCGGCTTTGAAAATAGACATTGAATGGCAGGTTACGCAGCTGGGCGCGGACCCAACGGTAGAGGCATATCGAAGCGATGTTGACGGTCCTAGTTTTTGCGCTTCGGAAAATGAGTGTGACTATCGCCGTGCCATCGTTCGTGCTGCCGCAGCCATAGGGGAGCAGATGCCATGAAATGGCCGACTTGGGAAAGGACTGGAGGTGGCCCTAAAATGACGATGACAGAGTTTGCGGCAATGAAGGGGTTGAGTGTGAATAAGATGATCGGTTTAACAAAAAACGAAGCGCTCAACCCGCCTAAGCCATGCGTTAGCGGAGGAAATGGGCGAATCGGCATAAAGGTCTACTATGACCAGAAGGAACTTATGGAATGGTGGAAACGGGTGATGCCATGAATATAATTAAATGGCTTATTGGCTTTATGCCAAAAAAGAAGGCTGATAACTTTGCTGTATTTCGTGGCGTGTTTGATGCAGATTCAAGGGCGAGGACGCGGCGCGTTAATCCAGATAAGAGGAAGAAGCTTTTTGACGCTGGTTGGGAATTTTACTTGCGTGGCGATAGAGGTGGCATGGCGACAGTAGTCGAATGCCTGGATTATCTCACGCGTGGCTGCTCTCGGCGTTGTAAGCGCCGCCGTGGGTATAAGCCATGACCACCGCCAATACCCTGCTGCACAGCCTACGCAGCCAGCAGCTAGCCGCCCTGTGCGTCAACATACAGTCGCTCAAGCCAGCGGACCAGCGCATCGTTGAGCGCTACCACTCGCTGACCGGCAAGAAGTTCGACGTATCGGCGCTTTCCGATAAGTCGCTGGAGGAAATTGATAAACTCTCCAGCCAATACCTTGATAGGGTGGTGTGATGAACCGTGAAGTTACAGAGCGTGACCTGCGCATGCCTGAGTTCCGCGACTCAAATGTAGATGAATACGAATTCCGTGGCGACGGAAAGATCGTCCGTAAGGACCGCTGGATAAACGGTATCCAGTCAATCCGCTTCGCAGTAGGCATCAATAGCCGAGAGTTCGAGATTGCCGAGGTTGTAGAGCGCGTACGCTACATTGCCGGATTGACCGAGGGCGTGCTTGATATGGCTGGCGACTCGATATGGGCTGATCTTCGCGGAGGCGCACAATGACCACCACATCCGACATCCGCCGCGACATCCTTGAACTACTGGCAGCCGCCGGCGAGGACGGGCTTACGCTGGCTGCACTCTCCACCGCGACGAAGTTCGGGCAAGCGAGCCTTCGCCCGGTGCTGTCAGAACTCGGCGGCAGCATGGCGATACGCAGCACTCAGGGCGTGCGCAATGTTCGCTACTGGGTTCCGACTGCTGCCAGGCTACAGGCCGAGGAAGAACTGCGCAACGTCCGCGAGTTCAAGCCGCTCAAGCTCGACCGGGCAAAGCTGGAGCGCTACGCTGAGCTGGATGCGGCGCGTGGCAAAATCAAGTCGATAGGATAGGCGATGAAGAAGCCGCGTAACAAAAAATACCAAGGCCCGAAGTACGTCGCGCGCAACCCAGCCGTGACCTTTTTCGGCGGCATGAGCGACCAGCATGTGGAAAGCCTGCAGTCAACGCTCATCAAGAACCACCAGGCGATGGCAGCAATAGCGCAGGGTCGAGGCAATCCCGATTTTTGGAATCGCGTGAACGGAGCAATAAACATGGCTCTCGTCATGTGTGAACAAGGCATAGGAAACGAGTACGTGGAGGAATTCAAAGCAGCACGTGACGTCATGCTGGCCTGTGTGCTGCGCGCCAAGAAAACGCAGCGCTACCTGTTCACCGGCGACGAGTTGCAGACCATGAACGCGGCTATGTCCAGCCATGATGCACAGGTGACGTGCTGCCGCTACATCGACGTTGCGCGTGCTGCTGAGGAAGTGTGTCGCCGGCTGTCGCACCGCGTCAACGTTGCAAGCGTCCACGATTAAACGTGAAGCCGCGCCACGATCAGTGCGGCACCAAAGGAGAAATAATGAATACCCAAGGGATTAGTTTGAACGGTAAGACCATTCGCAATAGCATCATCGGAGTAGTCGGGTTTATCATGGTTCTGTGGCTGTGGCCTTTCAGTAGCGTGCCTACCGGGAATCGTGGCGTCATCACGCAGTTTGGCGCTATCAAGGGCGTCGAGCAGGAAGGTCTGGTATTCGTTCCGCCGTGGCAGAAGCTTTCTGTCTTCAGTATTCGCGCCGAGGAAGCGACTATCGAAAATGCAGACGGCAGCACGGCAGACACTCAGCCTGTGAAGGTCAGTATGACGGTGCGTTACTCGATTGCCATTGATCGAGTCTCTGAGGTCTACGAGAAGTACAGCCATGATGGTAATCTTTCGAGCTACGTGCAGACGGCGGCTGCTGAAGTGTTCAAGGCTGTGACGGCTCGCTACACGGCGCCGGACTTGATTAGCAAGCGGTCGCAAGTATCTTCCGACATCAGCACGGCATTGCGTCAGAAGCTGGCGCAGTACGGAGCACAGGTTATCAACATCGACATGCGCAACTTCTCGTTCGGACCGGAGTATATGAAGGCCATCAACGAGAAGGTAACGCAAGAGCAGTTGCGCCTTGGTGCCGAAAACAAACTCAAGACGGTTGAGTCAGAGCAGAAGCAGAAAGTCGCTGTTGCCGAAGCTGAGGCGCGCGCACTATCGGCCAAAGCTGACGGCCAAGCCTATGCTGACCTGACCATCGCCAAGGCCCAGGCTGAAGCACTGAAGATCCAAAACGCTGCGCTGGCGCAGAATAAAGACGTGCTGGAACTGCGCCGCATCGAGGTTGAGGAAATCAAGGCTAAGCGCTGGAATGGTGCGCTGCCGACCAATATGTACTCAGGCGCACCGATGCCGTTCCTGAAGATGGACAAGTAAAACGCGCAGCCTCCCCGCGCCAAGGGAGGCAACTCAAGGAGCCAATATGCCAGTACCAACCGTAGGCCGCAAGCTGTACTACATCCCCAGCGATAGCGACCTGACCAATCCAGTCGCCATGCAAGTGCTGGTGAAGGATGGCGTCGCCGACCCGCTGGACGCCACCATCATCGCCGTCCACGACGAGCACACCATCAACGTGCTGGTGGTCGACATCTTCGGGCAGCACTTCCCGAAAGCCAAGATCGCGCTGTACGGCGACGTCACACCGGCCGAAGGTGGCGGCTACGCCGTCTGGATGCCGTATCAGCTCGGCGTCGAGAAGACGGCTGAAGCGGACAAGGTTGCCGAACCAGTCGTCGTCACCGCCAAGTCGAAAGCCAAGGCGTCGTAACCGCGCCACACCGCGCATCTATTGTTTGACGGCATGGTGTGGATTGGATAGTATGAAGTTTCTGTGGTGAATGGGCAAAGTTGAAATCGGTGCCCAAGACTGGAAATCAGGTTGTGTAGCCAAGCGCTTCCAGGTTCGTGCGCTTGGTTTGTGGAGCACGTCAGACAGTGCTATGCCGGGGTAGCGACCGGCCACCATGGGCAGAGCAAATGCTGGATGGGCTGGGGAACCGGCCCTAGATCAACCAGTGCAGCTTAGCCAAACCGCAGTAGCGCTCAGGGATATGGGCGGCAGACTAGCCGGACTAAAGCGGCTAGAGGTCTCTTGCACGATTCAATGTGCCGCCTCTTGATGCTTCGCGATTCCTTAGGTGGGTCAATCCGCTGGAATCTAAGCCGAGATACTGAAGCGTTAGAATACCAGAGCGAAAGCTCGGGACTGGTGGAAGCCCAGTCGCCTAACAGATAGACTATGCCGCAGACATACATGCGGTTCCAGGTGGATGTCTTGGCTCGGTGGCCTCGATTGACTGTTCAAGTCAGTTCCATAGTTTATCTGTTAGGCGTTGCGGAGTGATGATCCGCAAAATCTTGTGCTGCGGGGTATATTTGGTGCGCGCCACCATGACACCGGAGTTTATTGGTAGACGTACCAAGACATGACAATGAATTCAGCAAAGCCAGAGGTTCATCACTGGCCGCCTATCATCAATGGTGCAGGCGCGGGTTCGAATCCCGTCCTCCTTGCAGTCTTAGGAGGTACGCTCAGCGGCAGAGCGGCACCACCCAGTTCGAAGCCCGTCTACCACGGAAGATGATGCCGTGCCTGCTGGGGCTAAACAGCAGGAGCCTCCCGGGAGATTGCGCTATCCTCCCATCGTCAGCGCAAGACGCTTGCCCTAACAAGCGGCATTTGGTGAAAGCCCAATCCTTTTTTCGCCAGCGCTCGCTGGTTCTTTTATTTGAAGTTGATGTAGAATGGCAATGTGCCTTGCAGGGTGCAGAAAATTCAGTGAAGACATTTAAGCGCGATGGCTGGTAGCTGATACCAGTTCCTGCAACCCGTAGAAATACGGGATCGCGCTTAAATGTCTTTTTTCGTTTAAGGACAGCATGAACATCATCACCACCGGGGCCGCGCCCCAAACCATGACCAGCCGCGAAATGGCTGACCTCACCGAGAAGCGCCACGATAGCGTCAAGCGCACCATCGATATCCTTGCTGGTAAAGGCGTAATCGGCCAACCACACCGTGTGGACGGAGAAAAAGCAGGGAACAACACGGTGGAAGTTCTTTACCTTATCGGTAAGCGCGACAGCTATGTCGTGGTTGCGCAACTGTCGCCGGAATTTACGGCGCGTCTGGTTGACCGCTGGCAGGAACTGGAGGCGGCAGTAGCCGACCCATTGGCAGGGCTTCCAGCGGACAAGCGCGCTTTGATCGGCGTCATGATCGAGAACGAGGCTATCAAGAAGGAGCAAGCGGCCCAAGCTGCGCAAATCGCCAGCCAGGCAGAAGCCATCAAGCGCATCGAGTCGAAGCAGTCAGCATTCGAGGACGGCGCCTCATACTTCACCGTGATCGGCTTTGGCGTCCATCGCGGTATCTCGTTCGGCCTGACCGACGCTGCGGTGCTGGGCCGTGCCGCTGCTAAGCTGAGCAAGGAGAAAGGCATCGCCGTCGACAAGGTACGCGATCCGCGCTTCGGCTCGGTCAACAGTTATCACGAGTCGATGCTGGAAGCGGCGCTCACTAAACTGCACGGAGGCATGTAATGAGAAAAGAAAATGTCCGCACAGCGCCAGACGCATTGGCCTACTTGCTAGACTGCTGTCTGGCAACAGTGGAAATGATGGCTTTTAAAAAAAGCCGTCCGAAGAACGAGTACTGCCGGCAGATTAGCATCGCACAAATCGTCTATGATAATTGCCTTGTTTTCGAATCTGATATATCGAGAACGCGTGGCGATGATGTGATGAAGTCAGGCGGATCGGTTGCAAGTTGGGCGAAAGGGTTTGAGAAATGAGCCACCAAGACTATATCGCAGAGTGCGACGAAGACCAGTTGGAGAGCTTGATTGATCTCGCCAAGGCGCGCGCCAAGGCCATCAAGGAAAGCGGCTGGGTAACGCTATGGGTTGTATCGGATGACTGGTGCAATCGCTTCTGGTTCGCCGAAGACCAGCACCAGGAGGCGTTTGCCAAGATGATCGAACTGGCACATGCTGACTATAAACCGGGGCAGAACATCAACTGGAATGTACAAAAAACTCGCGCGCGGCCGGATGAGGCCGTCGAGATGCTGCGCTTAAACGTACCAATGGAGAAGCCGTGACCGCCTTCACAGACCAACAGGCCGCCGAACTCTTTACGCTGATGGCCCAGCACATCGAACAGTGGTCGGCCACGCAGTCGGAATCGGCGCTGACGTCGGAGCGCCTGAGCGGCGAGTCGCTGCGGTTTATCCTGGCTGCGGTGGGCGAGGCGAATGAGCAAGCAGAGGGCGTGCTGCGCGATGGGGTGCAGTCAGAAGTTGTCGCACGATTCTGGAGCGCTGTAGAGCGGCGCAATTATCAGGCGGTGCAGCCAGCCGTAGTAGCGGCCAGCCTTGATGACTTTGCAGAAGTCAAAGATAATCTTGCAGCTAAGAGGGCAATGGGGAAAAGCCCTGTTGCCTGGGTTAGGCCTCGCCTCCTTACCTCGCTGGAAATCGCTCGCTCGGCGCAGAATATGCCAAGCAACTCTTCGGTTGAAGTACAAGCTGAGCAACGAGACCCGGGTGATATCCCGCTGTACCTTAACCCTCAAGGAGAAAAATAATGGCTGCTGCTGACTACCGCCTTTGCGATTGCTGCAATGGAAAAGTTTTTTACGACTCAAACTTGAACTACGAGTACAGCGAGGTTCTGCCGAGCGGCCACATGGCGCTAGACTATCTTGGTGACTGGGCAGTGATCTGCTCTGACTGTGCAAAAACACATAAAACCGTTGTGCTCACGAATGAACAAGCCGCGCAACTTGCCGCTGCCCCAGCCATCACACCTGATACAGATGCGGAGCGTGAAAAGGATCTGCGCGCCATGCTCGAGAAGGTCGCGCGAGAAGTTCAGGCCGAGTGCGACAAAGCGCGTCGGGTCGATAAATGGTGGGGCTTCGATTACAAGATCATCGACGCCGCTATCGCTGCAACCAAGGAATAAATCATGAAGGCATTCAAAGTAGAGGTTCTAGTTCTGGATTTCGAGAACTACGGCAAGGAGCAGATTGAACTGATGCTTGGTAACGTGCGCGGCTTGATGTGCAATGTGCATGATATCCAAGTTGCCGACATTGGCGAGTGGGATGACGAACATCCACTTAATAACCGCACTACTCAAGATGCAGAGTTTCAGCGCTTATTTCCTGGCATTAGCCCTAATGAGGATTTAATCGCCGCGCTGAAACTCGCCAGCTCCAACCTGGATATCTCGATGAACGGCAACGATTTCCGCAAGCTCACCGACCAGATCGACGCTGCGCTGGCTGGCGCGGGAGTGCGGCCATGAACATCGCCCAAATCAAAAGAGACCTCGACGCCGGCGTGATGGTCTGCTCTGCTACTTGGCGCGAGCTGGTGGAGTGGGCGGTGAAGGTGGAGGCTATTCCTGGTTGCGTCCCAATTGAAACGTGGCAGGAGCGCATGGGTAAGAGTGGCAAGCGGGAATGTGCCGACTTAGCTGTTGAACTAGCTCAGGCTGAAATCGATGATCTTCGTTCCGCGCTCACAGTTGCAGAGCATCGTGCTTGGTGCGCCGAGGTCAACGAAGACGGCGCGCGTGAGCACTTAGCTGAATTGCTTGCCGCTGCCGGCAAAAAGGAGGAGTGATGCTTACCGTTATAGGAACAGATGCAAACAGCATGGGTGCCACCATTATGGACGGGAATAAGGCAGTGGCCTTGTGCCGTCCTCTGCAGATATTTACAAGCAAGGATGGTAGCTTAATATCGCATCAGGTCAGTGCAGAGGATGCACTGAAAAATGCGCACCGCCTCGCTGCTTGCTGGAACGCATGCGAAGGATTGACGCAAGATCACTTTGACGGAGGATGGAAAGCCAAGGAATTAAGCGCTTACGCAAAAAAGAAAGAGGTTGAACTTGATGCCGCCCGATTGTTGCTCCAAGAGATAGCTAAGATCCTTCAGGAATGCGACGGCGGCGGTATATTTGATTCTGAAAAACATCGTATCCGCGAATTCTTGGAGAGAAAATGACGCCGCGCCCAGGCTGCTATAACACGCCTCGCGACTTCACCGGCAAGTACACAGCACAAGCCGGATGGTCGCCAACATACGAGGATCGCGGCGTACCTGTTCGCGTGCCGGTCTACGTTGAGGTGACGAGCCGCTTTGAGCTGGGCTGCAAGTACGACAAGGCGGCAGAGGATGCGTCTTGCGCTGGGTGCTGTAACCAAAGTAGCACTAATAATTTCGAAGAAGAGGAAGCGTGATGAATAATCCTGAAATCTTAATGCTGCCTGCGCGAGTGGGAATGCAATCATGTGTAGGCATCAATACCGATAGCCCATTCCCGCTACCGTTCGGCAATTACTTCGCACTGAGCGACGGTACGCGTATCCTCAATTTCTGGTCGGAGAATCTTCAGATGGCATGCCGTCGTTTTCTGGATGACGGTAAGGTCAAGGTCTACGTCTGGTCATGGGATAGCGATTATGGAAAACTTCGTTCCGGCCTTATTTGGGATGATCGCATACCGTCCGACTGGTACCACAACGCAATGTGCTTCACCGGCTTCGGGCGTCCGCCTGTTGAAGTCGCGACCGAGATGTATGCACTGGTCGGCGACCCGGGCGACGAGATGGAATACTGGCGTGATGTCGAGATGTATCACGCTAAGAAAAACCAGCGTTATCGCGCTAATGGCGTTGTGTCTTGTAACTGCAGCGAAAGTGCAGAAAAGGCGGTCGCCGAACTTCTGGAGCGTCGCGCCAAAGAAAAATCCCCGGCCTAAGCCAGGGATTTTAGTTGGGCAAGATATCAGGCTATCTTTCGATTGAGGGTTTCAACCTCGCGGAGCTTGCACCGTACTGACAATGTCAGCCATGATGGCGCTGGTGACCTTCTTGCCTAGGCAGTATAGCCTACTTCGGCCACGCGTCCACTGTCTTGCGGTGACGGATGGCACAGTCAATATAACGAGGTATCAGGATGTCCTGCACCCAGTCTTGCAATACATCGTAATCGTCGGTCGTCGGCGTCTCGCCGATCAGTGAGCAGTCATTTGCGAGGAACTGATCCAGAGATGGCGCGGTCAGCTTCGGCGGCGCTTTCGGCAAGGTTTCGCAGCCGGATAGGACCAGGACGGCAATCGTCAGGCAGCTTAGGAGGTGGCGCATTTTTCTGTCCTTTTCGGATGGCAGCAAGCTGGGCTAGGGCGGATGTCATATCGGTCTGCGCACCGAGAGCGGCAGCAGCGATCACTTCGGCAGCGGTCTTGTAGTCAGACAGCGCTACTTGCGATGCTTGCGATATCGCGTTCGCCTCGTCTCGCTTCGTCTCGGCTGCTGAGATTTTCAGATCCGCGATAGTATCGGCGTACCACAGCTTGGCGCCGAAGCCTCCAGCGGACAGACCGACGACCAGCGCTCCGGCGGCAATCGGCCAAGTTGGGATTAGGCTCATGGCTTCGTTACCTCCGTGGTTTGCTGCGTCAATGTGCTGGTGGAAATGATGCCCGGCATGTCCGCTTTGTTGAACACAATTTTAGCCACAAGCGGGCCAACCCAAGCCGCCAGCCATAGGCCGAACATGGCGTCCGTCAGCTTGTCGCGCCACGCCATAAGCACGATCACCCAAGTCGATACCAGCAGCACCAGCATGTAGGAGAAGGCGATCTTGCTCACTCGCCCGTTCTCCATGACCAAGTCGAATGCATTGAACTGCTGCAGAGCATTACGGTGCGCGCGCCAAAATGTCAGGATGATAAGCAGACCGAAGCCAGCCAGTACCGCCAGCATCCATTCGCGCGGGGTCATGGCTTTACTCCAACGACCGCAGAAGCGAGAGCCCAGTTGGCCGACCAGGTTTCGGGGTGAGGCTTGCCTGGCCTCCATGCGGCGACGTATTGGCTCCAGCTAGAAGCACCGTCAATCGGCAGCGCGGATGGCAGAGTGCGCACCAGAAGGCGCGCGGCGCACGCCGCCACGATGTCCTGATAGCGCATCGCCTCCCACAGGCCGGCGGTCGTAGCGCTAATGTTGTAGGCGTCACAGATCGCATTCATGTGCTTTGCCGCCGCTGGGTGGGACAGAACGCCCTTGCAACCGCCGCCCTGTTCGAACTGCCAAAACGACGCAGCGGGGCCAAGTTCGTCACCTCCAGCCGTCACTTGCCGGCGGTGCGCTAGCCCAGATTCCTGCAGAGCGATCGCCAGCATGAAACGCGCGGCGCCTAGTTCGGTGCGTACGCCAAGCGTTGCCAGTTCATCGAGCGCTGGAAGAATGGCTTTTTGCAGAAGGCGGATAGGGGTCATCATTCGTCCAGTAAGTCGACGCCCATTTCATGGGCCTTTTCACGGAGCAGTCTCCCCCGGATCTTCTCATTCTCGCTCTTGATCCAGTTCAGCCTAGCCAGTACCAATACACCAATCAAGCCGGCAAAAACCGCCAATGTTGACCCAAGACCGGTGATCCACTGCTGAAGTGCGGCGAGACCGGCCGCCGTGCTATATGCCGACACAAGTGCAGTTGTTTTCGGACTTTCCATCACCCGCTCAGCGGCGCTTTGCAATTCGCTTTGCCAGTTCATCATTTCGTTTTTTCCTTCGCGAAGTGAGGACGTCGACCAACAGCGCCGCGAACCAAATCCCGCCAGTGAGAATAGTTAAAAACATCGCCTCTGCCCATGAGTAATCTAATGGCAAACACATAATTGAGTCCCGCTATCATAAAGTTGTAGATAGTTGGCGGGTACTCGGCCATGTACAGCGCAAAACCAAGCGCATTTGTGACGATAGAGGCGATGCATAGGGCTTCCATGTCACGGCATAATTTTCCAGCTAAATACACTGAGCAAAAGTAGTACATCGCCCAGTCAACCGTAGCCGCGCTCCCGAAGTAGGCCATGTCCCAATACTCGCCAGCCGGCCGCCCGCCAATGACAGACGCGAAGGCGTAACTCGTACTCATGGACAGGCACCACAGCGACAATCGGTCGCGCAGCGTGTTCATTTTTTCTGCGGCTTCGTAGTTTCTTTCGGCTTCGGAGGTGGCTTGGTCGGGCCGTTTCCGCCGGTCGCCATCAGTGGATTCTTGTTCATGTCAATTCCTTTTTGTGAAGTGTTGTTGAGTATCGCCATTTTACCAGCGTACCGTCTGTAAATTACCTACAGTACATATTTCATGCCTATAATTTATGACATGGGAACACTTATCTTTTGGGGCGCATGGCTGGCGGTTGTCGCCTTCTACACCCTCACCACTCGCAAGCAGCGCAAGCTGTGGGAATCGCTGCTCTGGATTTGGGCCGGCGTCTTCATCGTGACCGCCGAAGTGCTCAACTTCCTAGAGCAGGGATACCTCACCCTTGTTTAGCTAGATCAACCTTCCGTTCTCCTGCGCGAACACATGAGGCAATTTGGCCGACTTCCTGTGATTACATGGCGGACAAAGCAAGTCGATGTTCTCCTTCGTGTTGTTGCCACCCTTCGCCACAGGTATCCGGTGGTCAATGTGATACTTCCCGTTCAAATTCTTCGTGCACGCCGCGCAGCATCCACGCTGCAACTCATAGATCCGCTCAATGTCCTGGCGCGTGTAGTTCTCGCCACCGGCCGCTTCCAGGCGAATGCGTCGGCGATGGGCCTTGACCCTGCCAAGCATTCGCACCTTGTCAGGATTGGCTTGCTCGTAACTGCGCACATTGGCGATTACGCGATCACGGTTCTCTTGATAGTACTGAGCTCTTTGTTGAAGGATTTTATCCCTATTCAACTTGTACCATTCGGAATGCCATACACGATTATTCTCGATAGCTTCCGGCGTCCACTCTCTGGAATTGCGGCGTGCATTGATGGCCTTATTATGGCGATCCCAATATTCCCGGTTCAACTGGCGCTTTCGTTCTCGTTGTTCCGGCGTCATAGTTTGGTACTTTTCTATGCGTTTCGTACGTAATTCGTCTTTGTGTTTTTCCTTGTATGCCTTGAACGATGCCGCATCTTTTGCTTTCGTCTCGGGCTTTGCTCGATATTCCTTCTTCCTGGCTGCAACGGCTTCCTTATTGGAAGCTACATATGCCTTACTTCTGATACATGCACATGATTTGCAGTGGTAGTTAAGCTTGTCCTTACTGTACTTGTGGATACCGAATTCAGAGAATTGCTTGTACTGCTTGCAGTCTCGGCAGACTTTTCCAGTGGTAGAATCGTGATCGCTCATGATCAACTCCGTATAGTTGATTGATGGGAAGTGTCGCCGGTGCGTTCGAAGCGCACCGGTGATGCGTCATTTTATCACCGAGCAACAAGTTGCCGTGCGATCTTATCTTGCACAGCCTTCAGCCTCCGGATTGTTTCCGCCTTCTGCTCACCAGTCAAAGTCTTATCGTTCATAGTGCGCTGGATCACCTGACCGATACGGCTTTCGTTTTTCTTCAGCGACTCGATCATGTGATACTTCGCGATGGTCGCGCCTTCATCCTTCATGATGCCGCGCGCTTTCTCGATGTCGCCCTGCTTCACTGCATTCTGATAGCTGGCATAGGTTTGCTCGACGTCCTGGGCCGTCTTGTAGAGCATGTCAACGTACCGGCTACTATTCGATGGCAGATCCTCGGCGAACGACCCAGTGAGCGTTTTGAGAGGGACAGGCAGCGCAGCGCCACGGTCGATCAACGTGTGATGCAGCAGACCATCAGCACCAGCTACCGCAAACACGCCGGCGCCAGCGAAGTATCCTTTAATCAGAGAATCAATCTGAACAGGCGAAAGCTGACGTACTCCAGTCCCGGCCACCAAACTAACCGGATCAACGAATACACCTGACTTAGACAAGAGACGGGCCAGCTCAGACGTGTTGTTCGTGTATCGGTCCTCGGGGCGCAAACGTTGCATTGCCATGGATTCAATCGGACGGCCAGAGAACGCGTCCTTGTTGGCGTACACGTCGATCAGCGGCCGGAATACTTGCGGGATTGGGTTCATGGCAAGCTGGCCGTTGATTAACTCCGACATCTGCGTTGTAAAGCGATCGATGTTGGTGTTCTTCGAATCGTAAAACAGCGCCGAGAAATTATCGATGGCAGTAGCTGCCGCGCCAATTTCAAACGGGCGAGGGATTCGATAAGCTATCCCGCCAACCTTGAACCACCAATAATTATTACGGTCTGAATCGCTACGTTTTTTGAAGTCATCATCATCCTTAAACGCCAGCGACAGAGCGATGGTAGCTAAAGTTAAAGCGCCAACGACATACATCATTCGCTTTGGATCGTCGTTGTATCCGACACCTAGCTTTCGGAGGCCCTGGAGGCGCGCGTTCATGAACGGCAAAATTTGATTCAACGCCCGCACGCCAGCCCACGCTCCTGAAAGCCCGAAGTCCATCAAGTCCCTGGCTTCAAAGGATGCCTCAAGGTGGGATACCCCTTCGTTGCGCAGTTTTTGATAAAGCGCTGCACGGTTGACGTTCTCCGACAAGTCGCCGACTTCCTCGTACGCGCTCCAAAGTTTGCCGAAGAACTTCTGCATCTTCTCGGCGGTATTCAAAATCGTATCGTCAGGCACGCCGGAGTCGATGAGCTTTTTGATGTGCTCGGCCCGATTCCCCTCCATCGTCATGCCGAACCGGTAGATACCACCGCCAGCGACCATCTGCGCGCGTGCGTCATTGTTGCGCATGAGCGAGTAGCCGTTCTTGATGTTCACCAGCGGATTGCGGTTGATGTCGGACACCGCTAGAACGGATAGCGAATCCCGGATCAAGTTGCGCACCTTGAAGTACGGCGAGATGGTCACGAGTTTCGTCAAGGTCGTCTTGAACCACGACATGGCTCGCATGGCGTTGTTGTTGTAGCCGTTGAACTCCAGCGCCGAGATGGCTGCCAGCAGCGCATCGTCCTCCACGACATGCCAGCGGTTGACGCCGTTGTCCATATAGGATACGGCCTTGGTGCTGGCCGACTTGCCCATGGCGCGGATGGTGGCCTCGTCGGCCTCGGTTGCAGCGCCGATCTGCTTGGCCGCTTCAAGCGACGCCTTGGCCGCGCGATTCTTGGCCGATGCCGTAAGCAGCGTAGACCAGTTCATCAGCATGTTCTGCGTCAGGTCGCCGAGGTTGTTGGTTCCGCCCTTAAGCTTCTTGATGGACTTCTGATTGACCAAGCCCGACTTGATCGACGGTCCAGTTACTCCTTCTTCCATTAGGCGGTAAAAAGGTACATATATTTCAGACGCCCAAATCTTGCGCGACTCAGGATCAATCAGGCCCGACGCCTCGGCGATGTCCAGCACCGACTTGTTTAGCTCGGCGACGTCCTTCTGCGCGCGCAGGTAGGTCGCTTCACGGCTGCTGCCGTCCTTCATGCGGCCTTGGTTCAGCGTCGACAGGTTGGAGATATCAGCATCAGTGAACAGGTTCTCACGGCCTTCCTTCTTCAACTGCTCCGCGCGCCGGCCGGCCATCCACGAGAAGAACCGGTCATGCTCGCCGTTCAGGATCTGCATCGTTTCGATGAAGCCCTTCTTCGTGGTATCCACCAGCATGCCGCCGTCCGCGTCCAGATGCGGGCGCCCGTACAGCATCAGCGCCTCCAGCGTGCCGTCCGCGTTCTTCGCCATGCGCGCCATCACGTACGGGATGCGGCCAAGCTGGTCTTTGATCGGGGCGAACTGGTCGAGGATGCCGTACTGCAGCTTCTTCAGCGCTCCCTCTTTCAGCTTGGCGACCTTCTGCTTGAAGGTTTCCTCGGTGTAGATGATGCCGGCCTTGCGCAGCGCAGCCTTCACCGCGTCCGATTCGTTCTCTGCCCACTTAGGGATAACTTCCTGTGCCGGCGTCGGTGCGCGGCTCTTGAGGATTGAATCCTCGTTGGGGTCGAAGTTGCCGTTGTTGTCGGTCGCGGACTTGATCTGCGATGGCTCCATAGCAATGAAGATCATCTTGTCAGCTCCGCCTTCGTTGCTAAAACCTTTAGCACTGAAGCCATCGTAACCTAGTGTTTCGCGCAAAGCCTGATTCACAATATCCGGCGCCAGACCAGCCCCCATGAGGCCGCCAAGCTGGTCAATAGCGCGTTCCTCGCCAACCATTGCCCGAGCTGCCTCATTGGCTACACGTGTTGGTGGGCTTGAGTATGTATCTCCCCAGTTAGCCAAAAACCCATCCCGGATATCGCCGCCCTCATTCTCAGATTCCAACTCAGCTGCGCGCAGAATCACCTTTTGCATTTGCGCTACAGTGAAAGGTTTTGCGTCGTATGGGAGTGGTTTTTCTATGGCTAGGTAGGCTTCAAACAGCTTGCCGCCGGTCGAATAGCTAGAAGCAATATCGCGATCACTGGTGAAGTAAAACCCAGCACCCTCGCTGCGACCATTCTCGCCATTCAAGAAGCGCTTATCAAATGCGGTGAAGTCCTTCTTGCTACCGTGATACATCACCAATGGATTGCCGCTCTCGTCCACTACTTTACTCTTACCAAACCAGCGCTTGAACGCCGGCGTGTTGGTGACCGCCTCCTTGACCGATGCAAATACTCCCTGCTCAGACGATTGGCGGTCAGGTGCATCGCGCCCTTCGACAGCCGCCTGCTGCTCACCGATCAGCGCGCGCACATCAGCATCCGACACGGCGGATACCGGCTTGCCCATGACTGATGCCAGGAAGCGCTTGACGGCCTCGTAGACGCGAGCGACGGCACCGATGACGCCATTGCGCGAAGCAGTGGGAACTTTGACGCGGTAGCGGTCCTCCAGCGCGGCGAAATCGTCGGACTCGGTGGCGGCGGAAAGCTCAGCAAGTGCCTCTTCAGTCGCCACGCTGGACGACACGTCGCCCCGGTCCTGCTGGATGGCGGTGGCTAGATTCTTGACGAAGCGGTTGGCGCCGGCGATGTTCAGTGCTTCGTTGACGCTCTTGTCGTGCAGCATTCGCAGCCCAGCATGTCCTTGGACTTCATGAGCGGCAACCCACGCGGCCCGCTCAGGCGATGCGATGTTGTCGGCGATCAGGTAGACGGCCTTGGTCTGCGGATCGTAGATACCCTCGGTTCCGGCGTCGGCTTGCGCGCGCTCTTGCACCTCGGCCGGGATGTCCTCGACCGACTGAACAACATTCACACGGGTGAAGCCCAGCCACTTCGCCTTGAGCGTGACGATTGCTTTGTTGACGGCAGCAGCGGTCATGCCGCCGGCGTTCGGGGATTCTGATTTGCGCGGCTTGGTATCCTTGTAGCCGACCACCTCGTAGCGGTCATAGCCTAATTCCTCGTTCGCCTCGACGCGCCAGTTTGTGCCGTCGCCCTTCTTGTTGCGATCGGCGGCTTCGGTCTTGGCGTTGTTTTCGGACATGCCTTTACCGTAGCGGCCAAGGTAGCGTTCGGTCACGGTGCCGTCCGGCTTACTCGGCTCCGCTGCTGGCGCCGGTTCCTTCGCTTGCTTGCGGGCCTCGGCGTTCTCCTTGGCGCGGGCAATCTCTGCTTCCTGGCGCGCGTACTTGGCCTCGGTCGCCAACTGCGATTCCGATTTCGGCTTGTTGCGCTGCGCCTCGATGCGCGCGTCACGGCCGGCGCGTAGGCGGTCAACCTCAGATTGCATCGGGGTCTGCGGTTCGGCGGTATCTTCGGCGGCGCTAGCTTGCTCGCCAGTTGCAACCTGATTCGCCAAAGTTCCCGGCGTGTTGATTTCGCCAAGGTGCTGCTGCACTGGCACGGCTTCGTACTTCTCGGTGTTGAGCGCGTCGACCTTCTTCTTGTCGAAGGTTTCCAACATCACCTCGCCGGTCGCCTTGTTGCGGATGACCCAGCTAGAATCGCGCGACAGGGAATTGGTCGGGGCTAGTGCAGGCTGGGTGTCGGCGGCTGGGCTTGCATTGTCATCAACCGCTGCACCGCGTTGTTCAGCGACAGTATCATCGAGTCCGGCAACAGACTGTCGTCCTCGCCCATCGCCTCCAACAGGAACATCTCCACGTCCGTCAACTGGTCCATCTCCAGCAGCGATTCCAGCGCCTCGTCCTCCGACATCGCCATTTCCACCAACATCGACTGCGTTTCGATCAGCATTTGCGGCCTCCTGTGCCTTCGGTGGGTGGGCGTCGATCAAGTCTTCAATCGTGTTCTCGCCAGTGCGGATGCTGCGCAAAGCCGCCATGCGCTCGTTGCCGGTCACGCCGGCTGCGGTCAGGACGGCCTTGGCTTGCGCTACCTCAGCATCAGCTTGCGCTTGCGGGCGCTGCTGCTGCGCTGGTGGCGCGTCTTGCTGATTTCCCTCGTTTCCCTGTTCAATATCCGCCCGCGCCCCCGGTTCTTTTTGAACAGCATCTTGAGAACTGACAGTGGGAGCCAAACTCTCGGCACCACCAAGGCCGCTGTCTTGACGTAATCCTGCGTTACCAATCTGTTCGGTTCCATCGCTTACTCCTTGTTGTGGAGTCGCAATGGTAGCATCTTGCCGCGCCGCATCGGTTGCTGCCACGCGACGCGATTGAGCTTCCTGCATCGCAAGCTGCATCGCGGTCGGGCCTGGATTGTCGAAACCTTGCGCCTCGGTCAGCGCCTCAGCCTGCTCGACGTTCTGATTGACGCGCTGGTCCATCATCCCCTGCAACTCCGCTTCCAGGCGTTGCTGCTCGGCGGCGTCATAGTTGGAGTTCATCTGGTCGATAAGGTCGGTGACGTGCTGACTCCATGCTGCATCGATTTCGGCATCGCGTTGCGCGCGGAACTCCGGAGTACCCTGCTCGACGGCGCGATTGGCGATATCGATTGCAGCGTCCACCGACTCGGCACCTAACACGTCTTCCGGCGTCACCGTCTGCTCTTGCATGCCAAACAGGCGGGCGCGTGCTTCCAAGCGGTCAGCTTCGGGAAGCCCGTTGATGAATGCTTCGGCATCAGACTTGCGGCCTACCGAGCCATCGGGGAACGACAGGAACGGGTCGGGCGTGTTACCCAGCAGGAGCGGTGCGGCTTCCGGTTGATCGGGATTCACCACAGCCGCCGGCGCTTTGCTGCGCATACCAGCCACGCCACCGAACAGGCCACCAAGCAACAGACCCTTGGCCGCGTTCTCAGGTACGCCTTCCATCAGCGGCTTGTCCATTGCGGCGTTTTGCCACATCTGTTCCTGAATCGACTGCGGCAGTTCTTCGAAGACGCCTTCGGACACGCCGCCCTCCAGCATGCGCCGCACCACGCCGCGCGTCGAACCAGCCGGCGCACCAGCTTGCACGAGTGCCGTGTCGATGTCCTCGATGCCCAGCTTCTTCGCCAACCGTCCACCAACCAGTGCAAATGCACCAGTGCCGATACCGGAGGCTAGCGCCGCGCCAGCCTGGCCCAGCGACAGGGAGCCATCAGCGGTTTGCTGGCGGGTTTGCTCGGCAGCGGATCCAGCACCTACAGCACCCTCGCCAATGGCAGCGCCGGCCAGCGCACTGATGCGCGGCGCAGCAGCCAAGACGCCACGGCCTACCACGCCACCAGCGCCCATCAGCGGCAGCGACTCGACGCCACCCTGCACCAGCGTGCTCGGGTTCGCCAGCATTGCGCCAATGGTCGGCACGAACCCCTTGGTTTCTTCAACTTCGCGGTTGGCCGCTTTTTGCTCGGGCGAGTAGTAATCGTTAAGGATAGCTTTTGCCTCAGCAGGACGGAAGCCGATAGCCTCAGCGCCACGACCAGCAGCGCCGCCGGTCACGATATCAGCCAGACCAATCGCCGACTCAGGAACGGAGATTGCGCCCTTGAGCGCGGAAATGCCGATGTCCTTGACGCGGCCCATGATGCCGGACGGTTCCGGCGCTGGCTCTGGCGCCTTCGGTTGCGGCAGGATGCCCTGAATAATATCCGTGGCGCTGTACTTCTTGCGCGCCGCGTCGACATCGAAGTCCAAATCACCGCTTGCCCTCAGACCATCTAGGATCTGGTCATCGCTGTAACCGGCCTTGCGTGCTGCGTTGTAGTCGAAGTCGAGCGCCATGATATTCCTATGTAGTTGTTCCACCGCACCACTTCGTGCGCCTTGCTATTTTACATCTTCGCTTTGGCTGCTTGCTGCTCTTGCAACAGGCTATTCAGTCGCGCCGCCTCGTCCTTGTCGCCACGGTTGCCGGCCGCCGCTAGTGCGCGCACCGTATCGTTGATCGCTGTGTCGATGCCGCGCAGAGCCATATCCTTCGTCGATGCCTGGCTAGCTGGCGCGGCGTCTTGCTGCACCGGGTTCGGCACGGTGACGCCGCCGGCCTTCGGCGCAGCGCTACCGCTCGGCTTGCCAATGCGGAAGTCGGCAGGGTTGAATGGCTTGTCCGGACCCGGACCAGCTTCAATTCCAACACCGCTCAGGCGCGTGCGAAGTTCTCTTGCTTTTTCCCTTGCATTGGCTAGCTCGGCCTTTACTGCCGCCTGTAGCTCCGGGGGTTGCATCTGGAAATCGCTGGATGCCATTTGCCTCTGGATATCCTTCGCTTCAGTTTCCCATCCCTTCATGGATGAAGTTGTTGCAGCACGCTCATTTGCCTCAACAGCGCGCTCTTCTTTAGCATCCAAACTCTTTGCGCGTGACTTGTTGAACTCAAGCATGCTGCTCTGGTATCCCGCTTCTCGGCGCTCACGTTTATCAGCACGATCGGCTTGTTGCTGGCGATACTCCTTTTCATCCTTTTGTGCTTGCTTAGTGTTCTCGTCAATATTCTGGTTGCGCTGGTTGGTAATCTCAGTTTGCAGCGCGCCGCGCGTTTCGCGTGCAGCATCCAGATAGCCCAGCTTCTCGGCAGCGGTGGCGCGGTCTTCCAGATCGCTTTGACGATTCGGGTTCAGCAGCCCATATGCTTTGCGCGCTTCCGGCTTGTCGCGCAGCACGGCGGCATCGGCAGCGGTCATGTTCGAACCACCCTCGACGCCAGAATTGGCGGCATTGATCGCGGAAGCATCGCGCTCGTTCTGCAACTGCACGGTCGCGCTGTCGATGTCCTTGCCCTGCTGGATGCCGGCCTGACGCGTGGCTACACGGCCAGCCTCGGCGATGCGCAGCGCCTTCTCTTCCTCCAGCTTGGAGCGCAGCGTTTCCAGATTGGCGCGCTCGGCCGTCTGCCGCTCGTCTTCCATGCCCGTAGCCAAGCCCTTGCTGGCACCGGCCAAGCCGCTAAACAGCAACCCTAATCCGCCAGCCATATCATGCTCCCATCATTGGTTGCACCGGCGCAGCGGCAGGTTGCGCGGCGGCTGCGTCTTGCCCTGCTGGAGCGCCCTGCTGGCCGGCTTGGATCGTCTGGTTGATCTGGTCTTCGTTGATGCCGAACGCCTTGAGCGTGGCCTTCATCGTCTGCTTGGTGCATTCCGCCGCCATCTCTGGCGTGACCTCGACGCCCCGGCTCGCTTCTGCGTAGTCGAGCGCTTGGCACATCAGCGTAATCGCAGCAGGAACGCCCATCGTAACGTCCATGCCCTCGCCGCCGCCGTTCTTGCTCTCGTTGTAGATCAGGATCATCAACTTCGAAATGCCTTGCGCGACGTTAGTCACCATGTCACCGGGCATGTCCAGCGATTCGTCCATCAGCTTCGACGTCTCTTTCGAGAACATGACCTGCATGCCCGAAACCACGATCGCCAGATAGGCATCCTTCTTTTCGGCTGGGATCTTGTCCTCGATGCCTTGCTCAATCTGCTTAAGTACCGGATCGTTGAGCGTGTCCGCGCCGGCCTGTTGAGGCGCTGCTGGCGCGGCTTGTGGTTGTTCTGCTGTTGGGTTGAGTAAGCCGGCCATGATTAGCCCTTCGCGGTTGGATTGAGCAGACCGCCGGTCTTGGCGGGCGTGTACTGCTTGAACGCGACAACAGGCTGCGCAGAGGCGTTCGCCATCGACGTGTCGTAGCGCTGCTTGTCGAGGTTCAGTTTTTCGCGTTCGAACTCATTGCGCTGGTTCGCGTCCCAGCCCTTCATCAGGCCATCAGCGGCACCGCTCAGCAGCTTGGCCTTGGTCGTGTCGGTCAGCTTGGACCACCAGCCTTGAATGCCGCCAGGTGGAGGCGGCGCAAGGACGCCAGTTCCGCCAAGCCCATCAGCACCACCAAGCGCCAAATTCTCGGCGCTCATGCCATTGGCTGCGGCTGGCGCTGCGCCGGGAGTCGCCACCAAGGAATCGGCAGTAGCGGTAGGATTGAGCAAGCCACCGCTGCCTCCGGTGCTGGACGCCAACGCATCGGCCCCTGTAGTCGCTGCTTCGCCGACGCCAGCGGTAGTAGCTGCGTCAGCTACGCCGCCCGCAGCGGCCTCTCCCAGCGAGCCAGCAGCGGTATCAATCCCGGTTGGCACCGGCACGATGTTCTCCGCGCCAGCCCCGGCACCAATACCCGCTCCAGCGCCGGCACCTTCCGCAGCACCGAAGATGCTCGACGCCGCCGACGCGATACCAGCGCCCAGCGACATGCCGGAACCGATCTGCGTCAGCTCCTTGCTCTTGGTTACCTTGCCCACAACGCTGACGGCGATGCCGGCATACAGCACCGTGGACGCTGCCACCACTCCAGCCGCTACGGCCCCACCGGCGGCAATGGCCGCGACTACAACTAAAGGCATGATGTACCCCTTATTTAATTTTCAATTCGTCAAGGCGATAGTCGAGTACACCATCACGTTCGCCGGTCTTGTAAAAGCCCATGCGCTCCAGCAGCCGCACCACCTTGGGATCGTTCAGCGTGCGAGTCGTCGCGTAGCCCATGCGGTCGACCTGGCCCTGCACGCTCTGACGCAGCACGCGACGCGCGCACTTGATACCATACGGTGCGATGACATGCGTATGCATCTCGTGGCCCTTCGTCATCACCACGCCGGCCTCTTGCCCATCGATCACGACAGGATGGAATTCCCAGCCATCAAGTTCAGCCGCATACGCCGCGCGCGAGATGATGACTTGCGACTTCACCTCGTCGTAGAGCATATCGATGTAGTGGTCGCGATCCACGGCATTCCCTTAGCTGCGGTCGGTGAAGTCTTGCGTCGGCGTAGTCGGTGCCGAGGTATTATACGAATTGGCCTTGTTGAAATTCTTCGACAGATCCAGTCCAGTAAGATTACCCATTAGGCTCAGTTGCTCCTTCAGCGCATTGAGCTGGTTGTCCGCCGCTTGCTGCTTGGCCGGCCCGTCCATCTTGTCGTTGGTCGAGATGTTCGCCAAGTTGGTCATGTACTGGGTAAAAATGTTCGACGCGTTGACGTTGGTCTGCAAAAGCTGCTGGTTCGCGCTGACCAAGTTCTGCAAGCTCGTCTTGCTGGCGTTGTCCAGATTTGCCAGCTTCACGCGCGTATCGGCATCGATGTTTTGCAGAATGATCTTGTTGGCCGCGTCTGCCGCAGCGATAGCTTGCTGAGACTGATTGTTTTTGTCGGCCAAATTCAACGCCGCTTGGTTATTGCCAGTGGAGATATTCTGTTGCGTTTGGTTGTTGCCGGCCGCGATGGTTTCAGCCGACTTGTTCCCTGCCGCTGCAATGGCTTGTTGCGAGAGGTTGTTCTTCTCGGTGACGGTCAGGGTAGTATTCGCCTGGATCGCAGCGAGGCGGTCTTGCAGCGCATTGGCAGCATTCGCAGTGCTGGCCGCATTCTCGGCGTTAGCGTTGAACTGCGATGCGGAGTTAGAATACTGCGCGTTGGCCGAGTCGGCGGCGCCGTACGTGCTTGCATCCTGCTGCGCAATCGGAAGGGCGCTTTGCAATACAGCCTTCTGACCAGCGCCGACCGCCAGGCTGGAATTGAGCAGCCCGCGACCGTTGGCGCCCTTCAGCGCCTCCGTTTTCGCCAACTGGTTCAGCGCCGAATCCTGCGCGGTGATACCTGCGATCTGGTTCTGCACCAAAGAGTTAGGGTTAACGGTCTGCTGCGTCGGCTTGTAGGTCGATGCCTTGATCGTCTGCATTGGCGCCGGGTTCAACAGGCCGCCACTGGCCGCTGGGGCCGCTGGAGCTGGCGCGGATGTGGTCGACGCTTCACCCCAGCGCGCGCCGGCCGAGGTAGGGTTGATGGCGTAGTCGTATTCCTTGGCAGTCCAATCCTTCCGCCCTTGGAATCCGGTGGTGGAATTTATATTAGCTACGGAGTCGTTCAATCCTTTTTTGAAGGAGTCATCGACCACCACACTCTGGCCGTTGTAATCCGCGTATTTTAGGTCAGCCATTTCATTTTCCTTTTAGTTCTTGCGGATGCCGTAGATGCGGATAAATCCAGAGGTAAAGGCCACGCCAGTATCCCACTTCAACAGGAAGCCGGTGACTACTGCCGATGCCGTGTTGAAGCCTTGAAAGGTGAAGCCATCGTAGTTGCTGTTCGATTCCTGCCAAGCCGTAGTGCCAATGATCGTTTTCAGGCCCGGCGATGCATTCACGTTGCTAACCAGCATTTTACCGTTCAGACCGGTTCCTGTACGCAAAACCACGGCATTCGTCAGATTTACTTGCGCTGCGGTGGCGCTAACCGACGTATTGGCCGCATTGAGGTAAGTTGACGTAGTGACGGCAGCGCCAGCCACGGCGATCTGTAGCTGCAAGTTTGATGAGGTAGTCACCGGCAAGACGCCATCGAGATGAATCTCGTAGTCATCATAGGTCGCACTGAATGCCGTCAGCGCGTTGACAGTGGTCAGCGTAGCCGCTTGCAACTGGGCTAACAGAACCTTAGCCCCAGTAGCGGCAGTTAGAGCAGCCGGCAACAATTCAAAGCCTGCCGCAACTTTATCCAACTCGGAACGCATCGATGCCGACGCGCCTTGAGCGCCTGGCGATGGATAGCCGTCGTCGTGGTTGTAGTATGGATTGGTCATTTTTACCTCAGTAGGCGACGGTTGGTGTAATGGATGATGGCGCTGTTGAGCGTGATCGGCTCATAGGCGTCCGAGTTGCCACGGAATATCAGCGACATGTTCTCAGCGGTTCCGTACAGGTCGCCCTCAGACGGCAACAGCGAGCGCCCGTCCCACTGGAAAGAATCCCACTGGAATGAATCCCATGCGCTGGATGTCAGGATCGCGGCAAGCGTCTGGTCGCCAGACTGGGCGAACTCCGTGCTGCCGTAGCCGATCGAGGACGACATGCTGAATTCCGAGTAGCCGACACCGGACACCTCCATCGCGGCCTTGCGGTATGTCTTGAGCTGGCGCGGTCCCTTGAAGTGGTTGTACGTCAGGTAGCCCAGCCAGTTGATCGCCTGGCCGTCAAACGACGTACCGCTCTCGGCTTGCATCACGTAGCCGTCATCAGTGCCGAAATAGATTTCCTCCCGACCGCTTGCGCCTTCCAAGGAACTGATGCAAGAAACCTTGTGTGGGTAGTTGATCGTGGTCATGCCTAGCAGCTTCTCGCCAGCGTATGTAACGAAGGCCGCGTCACCATCCGCGAAGAAGATGCGGTACTGGTTCTTCTTTCGCACGATGCAGCTTGCGCGCGCGGTGCCGACCTTACCATTGAGGAATGGCGTGATCTTGTCCGAGATGATGCCGCTCAGGAAGTTGCCGAAGCGCTGCGTCGTACTCAAGGCCGAGATACCCTGCGTGTCGAACGACAGCATGCCGGCGATCAACTGCATGGTGTGCGGCTCGCACCCGACCTCGTAGCTGTACGGCACCAGATTGAAATCGTCCTCGCTGTTGCCGTACAGGACGAACGTACGATCCTTGGTCTTGATCGCCATCGCACCCGAAGTCTCCGAGCCAGGCAGCGACAGCATGCCGGTGACATCATCGCCGCAAGTAATCTCCCCAGCGCCGTAGATGGCCGAGAACGCGTAAGGATTGCCGGGGCCAGTGTATTGCACGCTTGAACCGAACGCGTAGAACAGCGCATTCTTGTGGATCTGCATGTACTTCGGCGCATCAGGCGTAACGCCGCTGACAATCGGAACCAATGTAGTGCCGTCGAACTCAAAGCCAGTACTCACGCCATCGACACCGTACATGCGCAGCGTCCCAGATTGTCCGCCAAAGTTCCAGTTTTCGAATTCGAACCGACCATTGGGGCGGAACGTATTTGGGCCTTCTTGCCCATCCGCCGAAACGCGCCTAGTGCCGTTGACGCTAAGACCCTCGTCCAACAAAAAGGTACCGGTAATGGAACTGAAAACGATTATCCCAGATGGGGAGTTGTCCCATGTCCCACCGTTCAGGATGACACGAACGGCGACGCCCGACGCGCCCGAAGTAACTCCGACCACAGTATCGCCGTCGTTGAACTCGACGGCCTTCAGCGTAGCTGTGTAGAGGGATATGCTTCCATCAGTGGAATTTATCGCTGCGCCGCCAAGGGTTGCTGCGATATTGAATGTGGTAGGGTCAGAATTTATGACGAAATAAGTCGTTCCGGGAACAATGATGCTTGGCCCGCCGCCGATATTGTTCGAAAACTTTAGCTGCTGACCATCGGTGAACCCTGATCCAACCTGTTCGAACGAAATGGGAGTGCCAGGAGTTGCCCTCACTCGGGTCAAGCTCTGCTTAAACTTCACGCTGCGACCAGTAGGAACAGCGGTCCAGCCAGTCGGTGAATCCTTGAACATCACAGCAGCGGTGCCGACTGCATTGTTGCGGAAGGCGTAGACGCTTCCCTTGTACTGGTGCACGCCCAGCACGCGGCCGGAACCTGGAACTTTCTGGATCAGCGCGCGGTACACGTTAGCGGCCAGCGCGGTATAGGCAACGTTCAATTGTGGCGTCGGCGCGGCACCAACAGCCTGAACGCCAGCAGCGGTTCCCACAACGGTCGCGCCAACTTTGATCGGGCCAGCCGTGAACAGGCCATCCGTCTTTGTGATGACGAGGAACGAAGCGCTTGGAACAGCAATGACAGTTCCAGACACGGTGCCGGCGTTGTTTGTCACGATGTCGCCCACATTCACAGGCAGCGTCAATGACACGCTCAGCACCGCGTAGTACGCCGTCGACGGCCGCTTGCGCCCGTCGTAACGTTCGTAGCCGGCGCACGTCGCATAGCCGCCGCGCACGCCGATTTCCAGATTGACACCGTAACGCAGATCGCCATCGCTGCGCGAAATCGGCGGCGTCACCTCGTCCAACCCGCCCATGAATGGGAAGTATTGGGTCAGTACCGGCGGGATTGGTGGTTGATTGTTCATCGATCAGGCCATTGGGCGAAGGCGGTTCATGCGCGGCATCTGCGTGCGGCGCATATCGGAGAGCATCTTGTTGTACAGGCGCTGGCCGTTCTGTATCACCTCTGGAGCGCCGGTGTAATACCCGTAGCGCGTCATCGCCAGATACACCGGCAGCATGTGGAACTCGGCTGGGTAGTTAGGCATGTCGTCATCGTTGATAAGCAGCGAGCACGATTTCTGATACTCGCCCGAGATGCGGTAGACGTCGGCCGGCGGCGGACCAATCAGCAGTTCCATGTCGTTGCCGTAGGTCCAGTAGATCGGACGGCTGTTCGATTGCGGCCCGGTGGCGAAGCGCCGATACCACTCGTCGTAGTCGATGTACGGGATCAACTGTTCATCCGTCACGCCGGCGGCCAGCAGGTAGCACTTGATGCGACGCTCTTTCCACTTGCGCAAGTCCACGATAGGCGGCGTGCACTGGCTGGCTGCGTAGGTGTCCACGCCGACCACCGTATTGATCGCGAAGTCGTCCACCATGAAGCGCCATTCGTCATGCTCGCGCTGAATCTCCTGATCGGCCTCTGCCACCCAGTCGACAATGCGCTTGTATTCGCCGCTCTGACCGACGACGGTTGTCGGACCTGCGCCGCTGCCGGCAACCTCCTGGCGCAAGCGCTGGCACAGTTGAAGGAACGTCTTGCCGTTCTGCGCGGCGAGGGGAACGATAATGGTCATAGTTAAGCCTCGTAGGTTCCGGTGATCGTGTAGAACTTCCCGGCGGCGATTGCGGTGGTGGCGTCGTATTTCAGGCAGCGCACCGTTGCAGCGCCGGCTGAGTTGTAGCTGCACGACAGTGCGATGCCGTCCGAAATGTTGTTGCCAGCGAAGCTGGATTGGTAGTTCGCAACTGGCACAGTCGGCAGCGTGAACAGGAATGCGCCGGTTGCCGTTCCTACCGTCACGATCTGCAACGTGATTTGGAACTGGACAATGCCATTTATCTGCGACCAGCGCGCGAAGGAAACCGTAACTGTGGTGAATGTGCCGGCGTCAGCGGTAATCGTCGGAGTCCAGGCGGCACGCGCCAGCAAAGCCTTTCCGGCCAGCTCAACTTGGTCTGAAGCGTTCAGCTTCAAGATAGTCACATCGGCGCTGTTGGCGGCGTTCCTGGCACTGATGATGGTTTGGTTGTTCGGTGCACGCATCATCGCCTTGCTGAACTGCGCGAACAGCAACGCTGAAGGGCCGGCGCAGCCATCGATGCCAGTCACCCACTTGCCGCCCATGCCAAATGCGGCTTGCGGCGTTTTTGTAGACGTCGACAACGTGTAGGTGAAGGTCGCTCCTGTGCCGGTGCCGCCAGTCACGCCCACAGGTGACGCGAAGGTTTGGCTGTAGCCGCCGGCGATGTAGATTTCCGCAGACGTGACCGCGCCGCTGCCATCAACTGCCAGAACTTTCACCTGCGTGTTTTCGTTGAGCGACTGGCTCAACCCGGTGTTGAAGGCCAGCATGTCGCCGGCCGTGTAGCCGGAGCCGCCCACGCCAATAGCGATCGCGGTTGGGTAATCCCGATGCCCAGTGGCGTACCAGCCGAAGCCACCGCCAGCGATGGAATTGGGATTGGCTAGGCCAATGTTCAGGAACTTCGCATGCTCGCTGCCACCGCCGTAGTTGGCGGTGTATGGGCTTCTCGCATAGGCGGCGCCGAACACGATGTCATAGCCGATGCGGGTATTGCCCAGCACGCCATTGAAGTCCTGCGTCTCAGGAACAACCACACCGCCGCCGACTACATTGCCCCACAGACGGTTTTCAGGTTGCCAACTCGGAGCGGCGAACCTGTTCTGCGGGTTCGTCTCGGACGTGACGATAAAGAAACTTTGAGCCAGCGTTGGGGCGCCAGCCAAGCCAGAGCCTACCGGGAGCGGGCCTTGCGCTACGTCCCAGCGGCTCCACGCGCTCCCCATCGAAATCGAGGACCAGCGCGACAGCAGCGCATCGCCGATGTCATTGCGACCGGTGGAAATATCGCCAGTGTGGTTGTAGAAGGCAAACCGCACGCCATAGCCGGCCTTGCTGGTGGGGTTGTCAACTTGGATACGCTCGCCGTAGGTAGAGAGGTCCGGGTCGGACGCCTGAATGGTTTTCGAAGTGTTGCCGTGGAGGCCAACCTTCTCAGTGTCTAGTTCAGTCAATGACGCCTGCACCGTTGTGCTCGCCAAGTTTCCGGCTGGTGTTGTACCGACCAGCAGGGCGCCACCAGGGGCCGCAAGCGCTGGGAAGCCGTCAGCCAGATCCTCCAGCAGCGGCACATCATCCACCGTGAACGTCGTCACGCGCGGCCCGCTGAACGTCAGCGAGTACCGGCCATCGGCGGCGTAGAACGAGAATGCCCCGTAGGCGTCCGTCGTCAGCGGATTGGGTGTAGTCGTCACGCCGTTGTCGGAATAAATCACAGCCGTGGTCATCGCCGGGTAGTTCTTCACCGTCACTGATATGCCCACAAGCGCGTTGCCGCTCCTGTCCGTCGCCGTTTCGCGGTACTTTTGCATGAGACGCCCCGGTTAGCCGCGCAGTGCAGAGGTGAACTTGAACCAGGCTTGCGAGTTCGGGCTTGCGTCACGCACCAGCATGAACGGGTATTTCAGGCTCGTGCGGGATTGGTGCAGGAT
>Ga0247809_1000072_pt1 | contig 60064 bp, 55 predicted proteins | sample UWRJL104311B1_FD_180951 | JGI IMG/M metagenome (GOLD analysis project Ga0247809, IMG submission 180951) | Plant litter microbial communities from Arlington Agricultural Research Station in Wisconsin, United States - UWRJ-L104-311B-1 | ecosystem: Environmental > Terrestrial > Plant litter >... | reverse complement strand
TCATAAGTAAAGTGTTGAGTTCTTCACGCACGTTTAAATCGGTGTCTGGCAGCTGGTCTAATCCATTACATACCGCATCGATATACAAACCTGAGCCTCCGACCATGATCAGTGTTTCACGGTTTTCAAATAAGTTTGCTGTCAATTGAAGGACTTCGGTCTCGAAATCACCGATACTAAATAGTGTATCTATATGATGTGAATTTATAAAATGATGAGTTGCCGAAGAGAGCTCTTCAGCAGAAGGTTTTGCGGTACCAATTTCCATTTCTTTGAAGAATTGCCTGGAATCGGCCGAAATTATTTCTGTAGCAAAATGTTGTGCCAGCACGATAGACAAAGCTGTTTTACCTATCGCGGTGGGGCCCACAACTACAATTAAAGTTTTATTACTGCCGTATTCAGGCATTAATAATCTTCTTTGCTGTCAAATTCTTCATCTTCGAAATCACCACCATCACCAAATTCGTCAGCTGAATCATCTTCTTCATCAGCATCTTCATTTTTTTCGGTGGTATTGATCCCTCTGCCGTCCATCGCTTCCAGTTCCTCACTGTCTTCAGGTACGAAATCCATTTCATTAAGAAAATCAAAATCAGATGAAGCTACTGCTGCCGTGGCGGTCGCCGCTGCCGCCATATTAGTGGAGTCGAAGATTTTTGGTGCCTCACCTACAGTTTTAAACAGGAATGGATATTCAACCTTAGGGTCATCCTGTAAAATGATTTTAATCAGTTCTACATGGAAGTCGTACGGCCTTTCAAAATTATATATATAATAGAATTTCTGATGTGGGTCTTCAATAAAGCTGCTGAGTTTCGCTTTTTCCATTAAAGTTACGCCATTGTCTATCTTCCGCTGGATTGGCAGGTAAGCGATTTCATCTCCTTTTATCCAATGATCGGAGCTTACATAAAAAGAAGAAGCTTTCTCAGCGTTGTAACCGGTTGAGCGGTGTAATGCTTTGTGTAAATCTTCGAAAGTTTGAGTGGACTTGATATCGATCTCTCTCACCACCTCATCGTAGTCTTCAAAACTAAGTCTAAATCTATAAATTGCCATTTGAGCTGTATTTCTATCTATAAAATTATAAAAATAAAATATATTTAATGTTATCGGGATTGTTCTGCTACCGGAATCAATCCAAATTCTTTTCCTTTCATCAGCATAAATGCTAACGCCTGATCGTGATCATTTGTTATTTCACCTTCCAGAATAGCTTCTCGGATTGCATTTTTTATCATGCCGACTTCCTTACCTGCTGAAATTCCGAATGCTTCCATAATATCATTTCCAGAAACAGGAGGTTGCCAGTTTCTGATTTTGTCGCGTTCTTCTACATCCTTAAGTTTCTGTTTGACCAGCTCAAAGTTGTTACGGTATTTTTTTACTTTGTATTCATTTTTGGTGGTCACATCTGCATTGCAGAGCAGCATGAGGCTTTCTATATCTTCACCTGCATCAAACAGCAATCTTCTTACCGCAGAATCGGTTACTATCTCTTGAGCCAGTACGATAGGTCTGAGATGCAGCTGAACCAGCTTCTGAACAAATTTCATTTTCTCGTTCAGCGGTAATTTTAGTTGTGTGAAAATTTGCGGGACCATTCTGGCACCTTTATCTTCATGGCCGTGGAAAGTCCAGCCATGATTTTCTTCAAAACGTTTGGTAGCAGGTTTGGCAATGTCATGTAAAATTGCTGCCCAGCGCAACCAGAGATCGCTCGTTACCTCACAAATATTATCCAGCACCTGAAGTGTATGATAAAAATTGTCTTTATGACCTTTTCCATTGATGATTTCCACACCATACAGATTCGCCATTTGAGGGAATATAAGGTGTAAAAGTCCGGTATCAAATAGATGCTTAAATCCTATAGAAGGAAGAGGGGACAGTATGATCTTATTTAATTCATCCGTGATACGCTCTTTCGAAACTATTTTAATTCTTTCCTTTTGTTTTGAAATGGCTGCTAATGCGTCTTTGTCAATATTAAAATTAAGCTGAGTGGCAAAGCGTATCGCGCGCATCATTCTCAAAGGATCATCCGAAAATGTAATCTCAGGATCCAGAGGGGTGCGAATCAGCCTGTTATTGAGATCCTCTACACCATTAAAAGGGTTAATAAGATCGCCATAATTATCTTTATTCAGCGAGATTGCCAATGCATTAATCGTAAAGTCTCTTCTCAGCTGATCATCTTCAATGGTACCATTTTCCACTATAGGTTTGCGGGAATCTGCGCGGTAGGATTCTTTTCTTGCTCCTACAAATTCTATCTCAAGGTCCTGAAACCTTAACATGGCAGTTCCAAAGTTCTTGAATACTGCAACCTTACTTTTAAGTTGTTTACCAGCCAATTCAGCAAATTCTATCCCGTTCCCTAAAATAACAATGTCGATATCTTTCGACGGTCTGTTTAGGAATATATCACGCACATATCCTCCAATTACATAAGCTTCAGTTTGAGTTTCAGCGGCAATATTTGCAAGAATTTTAAAAACAGGATGTCCTAAGTTTTTTTTCAAAATGGGTATTATTTGTTTGTGGTGGTATGCTATCGAATTTGCAAAAGTAATAAAACTTACTTTCTTATAAAGGAAAATTGGCCGGACGGGCTCAATTTCATTATAGTAGAAGCTTTTTTCGGCTCTTTGTCATCCTGTTGCCAATCCACAACGTAATCCACAGCGTTTTTAATACTTTCGTCAATCTCATCAAAAAAACGTGGCGAGGGCTGACCGGAAATATTTGCTGATGTTGAAGTAATTGGTTTTCTAAAGCGCTGAAGGAGCGGATATACAAAGTCATGTTTAACCACCCGAATACCAATGCTACCGTCAGCACTGATTACATTTTTAGCTAAATTCTTAGCACCTGACAGTATGATAGTAAGCGGATTTTCAGCATATTCGATCAAATCATACGCTACATCCGGGATTTCTTCTGCGTAACTCTGCAGTTTTGAATCATTGTCTACCAGGATAATAAAGCTTTTGTCGGACGAACGTCCTTTAATTGTATTGATTTTTTCAACTGCCTCCTCATTCGTTGCATCGCAGCCAAGGCCCCAAACGGTATCGGTAGGGTAAAGGATTACCCCTCCATTTTTGAGTACAGCCAATGCCTTTTCAATTTCTGTTTTTAGCATGCTGTAAATTTATTAAATAATCTGCGGTATTTACATTTTTGACGGAATGTTGAGGTAACAATCCATTAATTCTGCAGCTACCTGTGCCGTGTTGAATTGTTGTACGTATGCTAATCCTTTTTCTTTCATCTCTTTAGCCAGTTCGGGGCGACTAAGAATAGAATTTATCGCATTCGCTAAAGCAACTGCGTTTTTAGGATCAATGTAGATACTATCTGGTCCCCCTGCTTCCTCCAGGCAGGATCCCGTAGCTGCTACCACAGGTATGTTCCCATATAGCGCTTCGATGACGGGTATGCCGAAGCCTTCGTAAAAAGAGGGGTAAACGAATACTGCTGCCATTTGATATATTGCAGGTAAATCTGTGAATGGGATATCTTTAAGAAAAATTACCCTGTCTTCCAGACCTAATTTTTTAATTTCACTCCGAACCAACTGGGCATAAGATTTACTTTTTCCTACCACCACAAGTTGATAGTCAGGCTGCACATTTTCCATTGCCTGGACAAGTAATAAGAGATTTTTCCTCGGCTCTATGGTCCCTACGTTCAGGATATATTTCTCCGGCAGACTATATTTCTTTCTGACTGATGATTTAAATTCTTCTCCTACCTGTTGTTTAAAAGAATCGTCACAGGTTTGATAAACGACCTTTATCTTTTCTGGTGCTACTTGGTAGAACTCAATAATATCCTGTTTGGTTTTTTCACTGATGGCAATAATCAGATCCGCATTTTTACAAGCATACCTACTCTTGAGATTGTAGATTTGTCTGTCTATGAATTTGTAGTTTTTCGGGAAGCGGAAAAAAATAAGGTCGTGGATCGTGACTACCGTTTTTATTTTTCCGGTTTTCATTCCGAAAGGAATTTCATTACTTAACCCGTGAAAAATATCAATCTTATCCTTCTCCAGCTGTCTTTTAATGCCAAAACTTCTCCAGAGAATTGATGTGCTGCTTTTATCCGGGAATTTAAGCTGAATACGTCTATCACTAAAAAACGAAGTGATTTGTCTGGATTGTTTAACTTTTGAGGTATAAACAAGATATTGGTTTTGATGAAAAAAATCCGACAGTTGTGAAATCAATGCCCGGCTGTAATTCCCAAGGCCTGTTTCATTATTTGCTGCTCTTTTTCCATCAAAACCAAACTTCATTAAACTGCTACATTATGTTCTCTTAATGCATCATTAAGCGAAGTTTTTTTATCAGTTGATTCTTTACGTTTTCCAATGATTAAAGCACAAGGAACCTGGTAATCACCTGCAGGGAATTTTTTAGTATAACTTCCCGGGATCACAACAGATCTTGCCGGAACAATACCTTTATATTCTACTGGTGTAGGGCCTGTTACGTCAATGATTTTTGTAGAGGCAGTTAATACTACGTTAGCACCTAATACTGCTTCACGTTCAACGCGTACGCCTTCTACTACAATTGCTCTTGATCCAAGGAAACAGCCGTCTTCTATAATTACCGGAGCAGCCTGGATAGGTTCCAATACGCCACCGATACCAACACCGCCGCTTAAGTGAACATGTTTGCCTATTTGCGCACACGATCCTACAGTAGCCCATGTATCCACCATTGTACCTTCGTCTATATAAGCACCGATATTAACAAATGAAGGCATCATAATTACACCTTTGGCGATGAAAGCACCATAACGTGCGATACCACCAGGAACAACCCTCACACCTAATTCTTTATAGTTGTTTTTCAATTTCATTTTATCATGAAATACAAAAGGACCAACTGTAGATTCTTTCATTTCTCTGATAGGGAAATAAAGGATTACTGCTTTTTTAATCCATTCATTGATTCCCCAAGAATTCAAAATAGGTTCAGCAACACGAAGCTCTCCTTGTTCCAACTGGATAATTACAGTTTCGATTGCTTCGCAATATTCGGTATATTCCAATAAAGACCTGTCTTCCCATGCGGCCTCAATTAACTTTTTAAGTTCTTTGATCATTGTCAATTTAAATTTTTCACAAAATAAATCAATTTTATGTATTGAGCGATCTTTTACTTGTGTATTTTTGATTTTTTATGGCAGAGCAGGAAAAACTAAGAATAGATAAGTACTTGTGGGCAATCAGATTGTTCAAGACAAGGACTCTGGCGACAGAAGCATGTAAAGCCGGTCGTGTTAAATTTAACGGACAGAATATTAAAGCTTCCGTAATTGTGAAACCGGGAGATGTTTATCAGGTATCTAAAGGAATAGAAAAAAAAGTGATAGAGGTGGTAGAACTTTTGTACACCCGCGTTGAATCCAAGATTGCAGTGACCAAATACAAGGATATTACACCTCTGGAAGAAACACATGCCTATAAATCCATGTTTCATGCCCCTGTATTGACCAGGGACAGGGGAGCGGGCAGGCCAACCAAGAGAGACCGCCGGGAGATTGATGACCTAACGGGTAACTTGTTTGATGAAGAAAAGAAGGATTAGAGAATATAGCTGCAAAAAAAAATGCCCCGGATTCCGGAGCATTTTTTAAGATCTTTATTAATGCTTATTTTTTATCTGCTTTATAACCTTCGTTTAATCCTACGATTACTTCACTAGTTACATCAAGTGCCGGATCAGCATATAAGATAGCACTGTTACCTTTTTGGTAAGTCAGCACCATTTTAAAGCCTTTATCTTTTGCGTATATTTTAAGGTAGTCAGCAATTTTATTATATAATTTTTCTTGTTCTTTAGCTTGCTCATCCTGCAAGGCTGCACCAGCATTTTGCTGATAAGACTGTAATTCCTGTTGTTTACGTGCCAGTCTTTGTTCTGTGGCAGCTCTTTGATCAGCAGGAAGCGTATTTTGTTGTTGCTGATATTCCGCTACTTCACGTTGAAAAGCTTGTTGTTTAGATCCCAAATCTGTCTGAGCAGCTTTAGATTTCGTATCCAACTTAACTTTCAGGTCTTTGAAGTACTCATATTTAGTCAGTAATGAGTCAGAGTTCACATAGACTATAGGCTCATTGTTTTTAACCGATCCTGCTTCAGGCTTAGTAGTGGTACCAGCAGCAGGTGTATTTTCTTTATTCTGGCAGGAAGCCATCACGGAAACTAATGCTACTGCGGTAGCTAGTGTGCTTAGTTTTAAGTTTGTTCTGTTCATTTATCTGTTTGTTATTTTTTGTTCTTATAAAGGAATTTTTACAGCAATTCAGGCTGAAGCTGATTTATCAGGTCTGATTTTGACTTATAAATTTTAGCAAATATAAAATTTCAAATTTAGTATCCTAAATAACTCCTTTTTTTTGAGCAGTTTCGGTGTAATTCTGCTCAAATAGTTATCCACATTTGCGGTTAATTGCCCATAAATGGTTATTTTTGAGTTTTATTTTTTATTAACATATATGAGCGAAGAACAAGATTCAAAGTCAAATTATTCGGCAGATAATATACAGGTATTAGAAGGTTTGGAAGCGGTGCGTAAGCGCCCTTCAATGTATATAGGGGATACAGGTTTCAAGGGGTTACACCATTTAGTTTACGAAGTAGTAGATAACTCCATTGATGAGGCTTTAGCTGGTCATGCAGATACGATTACTGTAAACATTCTTAAAGACAATTCAATCAGAGTTGAAGATAACGGTCGTGGTATTCCGACTGGAATCATGCAAAAAGAGAAAAAGTCGGCATTAGAGGTTGTAATGACTGTACTGCATGCTGGTGGTAAATTCGATAAAGACACTTATAAAGTTTCTGGTGGTTTACACGGGGTAGGTGTAAGTTGTGTGAATGCATTATCTGTGCATTTAAAGGCGGAAGTACATCGTGAAGGTAAGATTTGGGTACAGGAGTACCGTCAGGGGAAACCTCAGTATGATGTTAAAACAGTAGGTGAAACTGAAAAAAGAGGTACAATCATCACTTTTACTCCTGATGAAGAGATTTTTACACAAACTACAGAGTATCGTTATGATACACTGGCATCCCGTTTACGAGAATTATCTTTCTTGAATAAAGGAATTAGTCTTACCCTGACTGATGAACGTGAGGTTGTTGGTGAAAATGGAGAATTTCTTTCTGAATTATTTCTTTCGGAAGGTGGATTGAAAGAGTTTGTTCAGTTTCTTGACGGAGGACGTCCTTCATTAATTGCTGAGCCGATATATGTTGAAGGTATTAAAAATGGTATTCCGGTAGAACTGGCTCTTCAATATAATGACAGTTATGCTGAGAATGTACACTCTTATGTGAATAATATCAATACACATGAAGGTGGTACGCATATTGCAGGTTTTAGAAGAGGTTTAACACGTACTTTAAAAGCTTATGCTGAAAAGTCTGGCTTACTAAAGAACGTTAAGTTTGAAATTACAGGTGACGACTTCCGTGAGGGACTGACAGCTGTAATTTCAGTAAAAGTGCAGGAGCCTCAGTTTGAAGGGCAGACCAAAACAAAATTAGGTAACTCTGAAGTAATGGGTGCCGTGGATGTAGCAGTTGGTGAAGCATTGGGTATTTATCTGGAAGAATATCCAAGAGAAGCCAAAATGATCGTTAACAAGGTGATCCTTGCAGCAACTGCACGTGCAGCTGCACGTAAGGCACGTGAAATGGTTCAGCGTAAGAGTGTAATGGGCGGTTCTGGTTTACCAGGTAAACTTGCTGATTGCTCTGACAGTGATCCGGTAAAATGTGAGTTATACCTTGTCGAGGGAGATTCTGCGGGTGGAACTGCTAAACAGGGACGTGACCGTAACTTTCAGGCTATTTTACCATTAAAAGGAAAAATCCTTAATGTGGAAAAGGCAATGGAGCATAAGATCTATGAAAATGACGAGATCAAAAACATGTTTACAGCTCTTGGTGTAAGCATTGGTACTCCTGAAGATGATAAAGCATTAAATATTACCAAACTCCGTTATCATAAAATTGTGATCATGACGGATGCGGATATTGATGGATCTCACATTACTACATTAATTCTGACCTTTTTCTTCAGATATATGAAGGCGCTGATTGAAGCAGGATATGTATATATTGCAGCTCCACCATTATACCTTGTAAAAAAAGGTAAAGAGCAGGAATATTGCTGGAATGATCAGCAGCGTGATGTTGCCGTACAACGTTTAAAAGGTGCAGGTAAAGAAGAAAGCGTGCATATTCAACGCTATAAGGGTCTTGGAGAGATGAATGCAGAACAACTTTGGGATACTACATTAAATCCGGCTAACCGTACGTTAATGCAGGCTACTATTGAGAATGCTGCAGAGTGTGATCATACTTTCTCTATGTTAATGGGGGATGAAGTAGCACCAAGAAGAGAATTCATTGAAAGAAATGCTAAATACGCGAAAATTGATGCGTAGTCATTTCGCTTCATGTTAAAAAAGAAAGAGCGGTCTCAAAAGGACTGCTCTTTCTTTTTACAGAACTTTTTACAAAATATAGTATGTTCCTGCTTTCATGGTTATTTCTGATGCTTCTTTGTTTTTCTCAAAGTTTTCATCATTTAACATCTGACATAAATCACGTTCAATAGTTCTTGATATCGTTGTTGTTGGCGTGTCTGTAGGTTTATTTTCAAATGGATCCTGCAGATGTATTGCCATTTTTTCAATCAGCAGGAACGAAGCGGCAATTGCAATTACGATGGGTACTTCAAAATAACCGAAGAATTCAATCAAACCAAAAGGCAGCAACATAATGAAAAGGTTGATGGTCATATTGATATACCTGCTGTATGTAACGGGAAATACTGTATTCTTGATTCGTTCTGAACCACCCATGCGGTCACAAAGATTGCTCAATGACCTATCCAGCTCTACTTGCTGGTAAGGATTGATCCAACCTTCTTTCATTGCAAGTTTGATGTCTCTCGCATGTAATTCAAGGATAGACATGGGAACGTTCGTATACCCTTTTACAAATTCAAGTTCTTCTTCTTTCATTAACCTGTCCAGACCTAAAGTAGGATTGGTTTTTCTTAGCGACTGACTCAGTCCGTAAGCCCAGGCGATTTGTCTTTTGATGAACCGTTCTTTAAAAAGCTGTATCTCTGCAGAATAATAGGGATCATCTATGAAGTATAAAATCTGCCGCGCGATTGTGCGGGAGTCATTTACTATTGCTCCCCAGAGTATTCTGGCTTCCCACCACCTGTCATAAGCCTGATTTGACCGGAATGCAAGTAATAGTGATATAACGGTGCCGAGTAAAGCAGGTACTGCTATTGGAATAGAGATCCTTGTAAAGTGGAAGTTTTCGTAAAGAACGACTATACCTATAGCGTAAACTGTAACCAGTATAAGTTCTTTGGTTATTTTTCCAAAAATATAGGTAAGCGGAATATTATGTTTCAGCAGCATGTGAGAAAAATTTAAAGGTGAACAGATCAGGCCATTTCGGCCATAGAATTTTGTGCTTTTTCAATAATTGTATCTTCAGCTATTGGCGCAAGAAATTGCATTTCCTTTATTACGGGGATTCCCGATTTGTTAAGGAAACTGGAGGGGTCAATGCTGTATTTGGAAATCTTGTTAAAATTGTAGAGATCAGGATAAAAAATTGCATCAACTTCATTGGCTTCTGCGAAGTTCCTGAATACAGCCATAGTACTGCCATAGAAATATTCAATCTGCAGCATCTCTACCTGTTTATTTTTCGCTTTGAACTCGTAACAAGCCTTATGAAACGCTTCCGGAATAGTTCCGTATTCAGTCGTTCTGCGGCTAAGCATCAGCAGATCTGAAATACTGTCTGTGAGTTTGTAGGCATGAAAGAATATCAGTTTAAAAGTCTCGTCAGGGAAATTGCCGAAAATGCCCTGCGACGCGTACACTGAACTTTCGTTGAAATCAGTTGGAATCAAAATCGTTTTCATAATGTATAATTTTCTGTTGAGAATTAATACAATAATACAGCGGAGAGATTACAGCGAATTAAGAACGGTATTAGAATGAGATTAGAATTTAACCATTTTTTTAGATCGGTAGTAAGATATTCATTTCAGTTCCTGATTCCTGCACTGTTTTAATAGCAATGCTTCCTCTATGGAGCCTGATAATATTGAGGGAAAGAGGAAGCCCTACCCCATAACCACTATAATTAGTTGTATTCGAGGCCCTAAAGAAAGGCTCAAATACATGCTGCAGCTCATTTTCGGGGATTCCGATTCCCTGGTCTTTTACAGATATCACTACGTTTGCAGCTGAAATTGATAATCCCAGCAACACGATCCTGTTATCAGAATATTTGCAGGCATTGTTCACAATATTGGTAATAGCAAGTTTTAATAAATTTAGGTTCCCTTTCAGATTGATATTTTCAAAATCAGCCGGCAGGTTGGAAAAATCGACCTGGATGTTATTATCAGGATTAACAAGGTCAATAGCACTTTTGACATCCCAGATCAACTCATCAAGACGAATATTTTCCCAACGTTGTTTTTTTCCGTCAAAGCCCGATTGAGCTAAGCCAAGAAGACTTGTTAATATATTTTCAAGTCGTTCTGATTCTGATTGTATTTTAAGCAGTGATTTGTAAAGTTCAGCGTCTATAGCTGTATTTCCAGAGAGTGCCAGTTCTGCTTCGCCACTAATAATCGTTAATGGGGTTCTTAATTCGTGTGAAGCATTGCTGATAAAATTATTTTGTGTTTCAAAAGCAGTTTCCAGCCGGTCGAGCATATCATTAAAAGTTTGCGAAATCTCTGCAATTTCATCCGTTCCCTGAACGGGATCAAGCCTTTGGTGTAAATTTTCAGCATTAATTCCTTTCGTCTTTTTTATTAGTGCCCTGATTGGTTTAAAAGTGAAATCCGAGAATTTTCTGCCTACAAAATAGGAGAGTGCAACCGACAAAAAGAAGCCGGCGATTAATATTTTCTGCAGATATTCCAGCTCACGGTATCCATAAGGGTCTCTGCCTGAAATGATTACGATATATCCGGTTTTTCCAGTTTTAAAATATTTTCCTGCATAGAATACATTCTTTTTCCTGTATCTCGCCATTTTCCCCTGGTCTATCATTTGATAGAATCCGAAGGGGAGTTGCATTTTTTTATCAAAACTGAGCTTTGCGGATTTGTCGGCGGTGATGATATGTTCCTGCTCTGAGGGGAGCTGTTCCAGATATTTGGTTCTTAACTCTATATATTCTTTTGTATTTGCACTTTTATAAACCTTAATTTGTGCAGTAATATTTACCCTGGCTTCGAGTCTTTTATAGAAATCTTCAAAAGCAAATTCATTAGCGAAGTACCAGACAAAACCACTTAACAGAGAAATGATAACAGCTGATAGAATTGCAAATAAAAAAGTAATGCGCGTATGTAAGCTCATCGGTGTTATTTCTCTTTAAGGATATAACCCAGGCCAACAACCGTATGAATCAGGTTATTGTCAAATCCCTTGTCAATTTTTTTTCTCAGGTAGTTAACATAAACATCTACAACATTTGTTCCCATATTGAAATCAATATCCCACACGTTTTCAAGGATATCGATTCTGGATAGTATTTTTTGTTTGTTCCTGGCCAGAAATTGTAAAAGACGGTATTCTGTCGCTGTTAGCGTGATTTCCTGCTGCGCTCTTTTTACTATTTTAGCTGTAAGGTTAATCTGCAGATCACCGATTACGATGATCTCTTCTGCTGACTGAAAAGCATCGTGTCGTCTAAGCAACATACGTATTCTGGCAGTTAATTCTGCAACCTTAAAAGGCTTGACCATGTAATCATCTGCACCGTTATCTAATCCCGTTACAATATTTTCGGTGCTGTCTAAGGCAGTAAGCATGATTACCGGAATTCTTGGGTAGTTCTTTTTTATCTGCTTGCACAATTCAAGCCCATTCATACCCGGCAACATGATATCTAATATAATCAGGGCAAAAGAATGGGCCGCTAACATTTTTAGCGCAATTGATGCCTCCGGAGCTACGCTGGGCTCAAACCCATCTTTGATTAATCCTCTTTTTAAAATGGATACAACATTAGCTTCATCTTCAACTATAAGGATATTCATATTAACGATTGATTTTATTAGCAGCTTGGGCTGAAGACAGATTTATTTACTTTTTTTAGCAAAAGAAATGGTCAGTTTTTTATAGTTTATTTTGGCCTGATAGCTATAAAATATGTCACTTCCCAGGATCGCAATTATTCTTGGGTGCCCTAACAGCATATATGTTTCGTTTACTGTCTCCAAATCAAGTGCCACGCAATGATAAGATTTCAGTTTTAACTTTCCTATTTTGACTATTGGAATTATTGCCTGGACGGTATTTGCGGTAGAAAAAAGAGTTGTAGCACTAGATTCCTCTTCATTTTCCACACCTTCAGTGTATTGTGTAATAAAATTTCTATCAAACACTGATCTGGAAGCACCAGTATCCACCACGGCCCAGTTTTTTTGACCAAAAGCAACGATTTCCACCAGGAGGTGAAAACCGTCATCATTTAAATTTATTAAGGTAACAGGAACTGATATTGTACCCATTAGACTAATTTCATTTCTTTCAGCACCGCATTCATTGACCTCACGGCATCTGCACTTTTGTTAAAAGTAGCTTGCTCTTCTTCAGTCAACTGATAATCAATAATTTTTTCCCAGCCATTTTTGCCAATCGTAACCGGTACACCCAGACAGATATCGGTCTGGCCATATTCGCCATCCAGAGCTACACAGCATGTAAAAAGTTTTTTCTCATCACGTACGATAGATTCTACCAACGCTGCACCAGCAGCACCGGGAGCATACCAGGCAGAAGTGCCAATCAAACCTGTTAATGTTGCGCCGCCTATCATTGTGTCTGCAGCAACCTTTGCGAGGGTGTCTTTATCCAATAAATCACTAACAGGAAGACTCTGGTAAGTTGCGTAGCGTGTTAAAGGAATCATAGTCGTATCTCCGTGTCCGCCTATTACAAAACCCTGCAGGTCATTTGGATTACAATTTAATGCCAGACTTAAATAATATTTAAAGCGGGCACTGTCAAGTGTCCCTCCCATGCCGATAATCCTGTTTTTAGGAAGGCCCAGAGATTTGAGTGCCAGATAAGTCATCGTATCCATTGGATTGCTGATCACAATGATAATGGCTTCGGGAGAAAATTTTAAGATATTTTCTGCCACACCTTTTACAATGTCGGCGTTGATGCCAATCAATTCTTCACGAGTCATTCCCGGTTTGCGCGGCAGACCTGAAGTGATTACAGCTACGGCAGAGTTTGCTGTTTTACTGTAGTCGTTGGTCACACCCGTAATTTTAGTGTTGAATCCCAATAAAGCAGTAGTCTGCATCATATCAATTGCTTTGCCTTCCGCAAACCCTTCTTTAATGTCTAATAAGACCAGTTCTTCTGCTAATTCTTTTCTTGCAATATTATCTGCACAGGTAGCGCCAACGGCTCCTGCACCTACGACTGTTATTTTCATCATTAAATATTTAAGTTTTATCTATTATGAAGCTTGCATAAGATTCTTATGAATTTTGTGAAATGTAATCTTATGCAGTTCCATAAGAATATATTTGTCTTTAATTGGTATGACGCAATGGTCAGCTTATTGATTAATTCTAAGCATTAAGCTGATGATGTCTCATATTTAATTATGAGCTTACGAAGCTTGCAGAGACCATGTTTATCAGCTTTGAGCTCCTGCATGTTTCATAAGTTCATTCTGTGATCAATATTAATAATAATAAAACTGATAATGTATGTATTGTACAAGTTATAAATTTTGGGCTTTATAAAAAATGCTTTTTAAAACTTTATCTGCTCTTTTTGGTTTTATGATTGAGAATTTACATCTGCTTTAGAGTAGGAAAGACGCGGAATGATGGATAATACACCTGTAGAAAAAGTTGATATCATGTCGTACGCAGGAAAGTGGTATTCATTGTACTCAGTTCCTACGTACATGGATAAACACTGGCGCGAAACGACGGAAACATATGTTATACATCCTGATGGGTATTATGCAGTATTTACAACGTATAAGACAATAGGTGATGATGTGCAGAAATACGTGAGATCTAGACTTTTTGTAGTTAAGGGATCCAATAATGCAGAGATGAAAGCACAATTTGTCTGGCCGGTTAAAGCGGATTATTGGGTCATTGAACTTGCAGAAGATTATTCGTATGCAGTAGTAGGACATCCAAAGCACAAGTATCTTTTTATTATGTCGCGTAAACCTTTTTTACCAGCTGAGCTACTGAAAGAAGTGATTGAACGCTGTGCGTCAAAAGGCTACGATACATCTAAGCTTGTTTCACAAGATCATCCGGTACCAGCTCAAAAAGGGTGATATCATTTCTAATTTTTTTCGGTCTACTGTTTCATAAAAATCGTAATTTTGTTCATCATTGTCTGACACGCAAGGATTCTTAATTACCCATCTATGTATTTAATTTTTGATACCGAAACTACAGGTCTCCCTGCCAATTATAATGCACCAGTTAGTGATACTAATAACTGGCCCAGGTGTATACAGATTGCCTGGCAGTTGCATGATGAGCTGGGTAACCTGGTAGAACATCAGGATTACCTGGTAAAACCGGATGGTTTCAATATTCCTTACGATGCAGAGCGGATACATGGTATTTCGACCGATCTGGCAATGGAACAGGGAATTGAGCTGCAGGAAGTACTGGAGAAATTCAATACTGTTTTATCGAAAGCCAAATTTGTAGTGGGACAGAACGTTGGTTTCGATGTGAACATCATGGGTTCAGAGTTATACCGTATGGGGGTAGAAAGTCCTTTAGCTCAGATGCCGGTTTTGGACACCTGTACAGAGGTTACAGCTAATCTTTTAAAAATTCCTGGTGGTCGCGGTGGCAGATTTAAATTACCAACATTAACAGAATTACACAGTTATCTTTTTGGGATTCCTTTTTCTGAAGCTCACAATGCCACAGCCGATGTGGAAGCAACAACCCGTTGTTTTCTGCAGTTGGTTAAGATGCAGGTATTCACACCCGAGCAACTGCTGACAGATCAGGATTATTTTCATGATTTTGGTGCAAACCACCCACAGCTGGTTGAAGGCGTTGGTATTAAACACATCAACCTGAAAGCTGCGTCTGATGAAATTAAAAAAAGAAAAGAAAAAGCAGAGGGTGTTACCATCTCTAAACAAACTTTAAGAGATAATGCGCAGGAATTAAAAGATGCATCTTTTACGCATCTGCATAACCATACGCAGTTCTCCGTACTGCAATCTACTATCAATATTCCTGGCTTGATTGCCGCTGCTGCAGCTCAAAAAATGCCGGCCGTGGCGATGACGGACCATGCAAATATGATGGGTGCATTTCATTTCGTAAATCAGGTACTGAATCATAATAAAGGGGTTGAGGCTAGAAATCAGGCTGCTCTGGAAAAAGGAGAAGCGACATCAGAAGTTGTGCTTAAACCTATTGTAGGCTGCGAGTTTTATGTCTGTGAAAATCACCTTGATAAATCGAGAAAAGATAACGGATATCAGATTGTACTTTTAGCGAAGAACAAACGCGGTTATCATAATCTTGCAAAAATGTCTTCCGTTGCCTATACCAAAGGATTTTATTATGTTCCGAGGATCGACAGAAATGTGATAGAACAATATAAAGAAGACATCATCATGCTTTCTGGTAACTTGTATGGAGAGATCTCGAGTAAGATCCTGAATATGGGTGAAAAGCAGGCCGAAGAAGCGCTTATTTATTGGAAAGAACAATTTGGGGCCGACTTCTATGTGGAAGTAATGCGCCATAATCAGGATGATGAGAACGCTGTTAACAAGACACTGATACCATTAGCCAAAAAGCATGATGTTAAGCTGATTGCAACTAATAACACCTATTATATAAATAAGAAGGATGCCAATGCACATGATATTTTATTATGTGTAAAGGATGCTGAGAAGCAGGCTACGCCTATAGGACGTGGTCGCGGTTATCGTTACGGACTGCCAAATCAGGAGTATTATTTCAAATCTTCGGAGGAAATGAAAGCCTTATTTGCCGATCTTCCGGAAGCAATTATAAATACTGAAGAAATTGTAGATAAAATTGAGATCTATAAACTTGCACGGGAAGTACTTCTACCAAAATTTATCATTCCTGACCAGTTTATTGTATCAGAGGATGATGAAGATGGCGGAAAAAGAGGAGAGAATAAATACCTGCGTCATCTTACCTACGAGGGTGCTAAGAAGCGATATGGCATAATTACTCCTGAAATAGATGAACGTTTAGACTTCGAGTTAAAAACTATTGAGAAGACAGGATATCCCGGTTACTTCCTTATCGTACAGGATTTTATTGCTGAGGCCAGAAAACTGGATGTTGCGGTAGGTCCTGGTCGTGGTTCTGCGGCCGGTTCTGTAGTGGCCTACTGTTTATGGATTACCAATATTGACCCAATTAAATACGATTTGCTTTTTGAGCGTTTCCTGAACCCGGACCGTGTATCCATGCCCGATATTGATATCGATTTTGACGATGAGGGACGTGGAAGGGTAATGGATTATGTAATTGCTAAATATGGATCTAACCAGGTGGCACAAATTATTACCTATGGAACGATGGCAGCAAAGTCGTCCATTAAAGATACTGCCCGTGTACTTGATCTTCCATTATTTGAAGCGGATAAGATTGCCAAGCTGATTCCGAATCTAAAGCTGGCAAAAATCTTCACGCTTGATGAGAAGGCCTTAAAAGGAGTTTTACGTGCTGATGAATATGAAAGAGTAGTTGAGTTAAAAGATATCGCTGAATCAAAAAGCTTAAGTTCGGAGACTATACAGCAGGCCAGGATTTTAGAGGGATCATTGCGTAATACAGGTATTCACGCCTGTGGGGTAATCATTACTCCAGATGATATTACCAATTATGTGCCTGTTGCTATGGCAAAGGATTCAGATCTTTACGTTACTCAGTTTGACAACTCAGTAGTAGAAAGCGCTGGATTGCTGAAAATGGACTTTCTAGGTTTAAAGACACTTACACTTATAAAAGATACAGTTAAGCTGGTCCGTTTACGAACGGGTATACAGTTGGATCCTGATGTTTTTCCTATCGACGATGTGAAGACATATGAACTCTTCCAGAGAGGGGAAACCATAGGAATATTCCAGTATGAGTCAAGCGGCATGCAGAAATACATGAAGGAGTTAAAACCTACCGTATTCGGGGATTTAATTGCCATGAACGCATTATACAGACCAGGACCCATTGAGTATATCCCAAGTTTTGTAAAAAGGAAAAATGGTGAGGAGGAAATAAAATACGATCTTGATGCTTGTGAGGAATACCTGAAAGAAACCTACGGTATTACGGTTTACCAGGAACAAGTAATGCTTTTATCACAGAAACTTGCCGGCTTTACAAAAGGTGAGGCCGATGTATTGCGTAAAGCAATGGGTAAAAAGCAGAAAGATGTACTGGATAAAATGAAACCTAAGTTTGTTAAACAGGCGGCAGAAAAAGGTCACTCGCCAGCAATTTTAGAAAAAATATGGAAAGACTGGGAAGCCTTTGCATCATATGCCTTTAATAAATCACACTCTACCTGTTATGCCTGGATTGCTTATCAGACTGCTTATTTGAAAGCACATTATCCTGCGGAATATATGGCCGCGGTATTGACAAATAATATGAGCGACATTAAGCAGGTTGCTTTCTTCATGGAAGAGTGTAAGCAGATGGGCGTTGCGGTATTGGGGCCAGATGTAAATGAATCTGATCTGAAGTTTTCGGTGAATGACAAAGGCCAGGTTCGATTTGGTTTGTCTGGTGTAAAAGGTGTAGGAGAAAAGGCAGTAGAAAGTATCATAGAAGAAAGAAAAGCGGGGGTATATGCGAGTATATACGACTTCGCAAAGCGCTCTAATACCAGAACAGTAAATAAAAAGGCCTATGAAAGTTTCGTGTATAGCGGTGCTTTTGATGGATTTGGTTACCATAGAGCGCAATACTTCTTTATTGGTATTAACGATAAGCTCAATGGAATTGAAAAACTGATTAAATATTCCAATGATTTTCAGAATAAGGAATCTTCCTCACAATCTTCTTTATTTGGAGGAACTATTGCTGATCTGATCTCTGAACCTACCTTGCCTGTTGCAGCTGAGTGGAGTTTGATTGACCGGCTGAAATATGAAAAGGATGCAATTGGTATCTTTCTAAGCGGGCATCCATTAGACAATTACAAACTTGAACTTAAGAACTTTTGCCAGCATTCTGTGCGTCACCTTTCTATTGTCAACAAAATAAGGATGGGTGATACCAATGAAGAAGTATTGCTGGAATTCGAGTCGCTGAAAAACAGAGAACTGGTTGTAGGCGGATTAGTTGTAATTTCTGCCCAAAGGATGACAAAGACCGGTAAACCATTTGGCACTATTGTTTTTGAGGATTACAACGATAGTTGTGAGCTGGCATTATTTGGTGAAGACTTCGTGAAGTTTAAACAATTTATGACTGATGGTTATTTTTTACAGATTAGAGGCAGGGTAGGGGAGCGTTTCCGTAAGGAGGGAGATTGGGAGTTTAAGATCACATCAATCGCTTTGCTGTCTGACCTGAGAGATAAACTGGCCAAGTGTATTACCATACAGGTTCCTATACAGGGCATTAGTGAAGACTTTATTACTAAAATCTATGAATTAGTGGAGGAAAATAAGCAAAATACCGAGCAGCAGAATTGCCAGTTAAATTTTGTGGTTTACGATCGTGAGCAGAATGTTTCATTGGATTTGCCTTCTAAGTCACTGAAAATCAACCCTAGTAATCAATTTCTCGATCAGTTAACGGCAATGAATAATGTAAACTATAAGTTGAACTAATGTCATTTTGGCACGAGTTCAGTTGGTGGCATTACAATTGATTATATCTTTGTATAAAAAATAGAATTATGGCTATAGAAATCACAGATGCTAACTTCGAGGAAGTTGTATTAAAATCAGATAAACCCGTTTTAGTTGACTTTTGGGCAGAATGGTGTGGTCCATGTCGCATGGTAGGTCCAGTTGTAGATGAAATATCAAAAGAATACGAAGGAAAAGCAATCATAGGTAAAGTAAACGTTGATAACAATCCTCAGATATCCACTCAGTTTGGTATACGCAATATTCCTGCTTTATTGTTTTTCAAGAACGGTGAAGTTGTTGATAAACAAGTTGGCGCGGTTCCAAAATCAGTATTAGCTGGGAAATTAGATAAGCAATTATAATCCAGTAATAATATAAGAATTAAGAAAGACTATCTGTGAAGATGGTCTTTCTTGTTTTATGCAGGTGGTAGCTGCTCCAGAAACAAAATACCGCTCCCAGGGTCACTGCGATAATTTGCAGGTTTGTGATATCAATTGTCTTTTGGTCTGCTCCTTTTATCAACCCGAGACGTACCATAAAACATATCAATAAGACGATAGTAAACAGCCATTTGAAGTTTTTTATACTGCTGATAAACCGCTCGAAGCTGAACTGTCTCAGGCTCATTGCCTTTATGCTGTTTAGCATAAGGAGGATAAACAAAAAAAATAACAGCGTATATTTAAGCAGCTCGATCAATAGAATTGGTTTAGCCTGTAGCACCTTTATCAGTAGATACACGGAAATTATAAAGGCGGTAAGAAATAATAACAGGTAGATCACAATTATAGATCTGAGTATAATCTTGTTGCTGCGGGTGAGCTTATTCATTCATTTTTTTAGAAGAGGCAAGTTATATTTCTTTTATTAAATTTACAAGATGCATTCCTTCACAGATAATCAGGATTTTAGACTGAACAGTAACCTGGAAATACTTGCGCGGCAAGTGGTAGAAGGTTTTATTACCGGTTTGCATAAGAGCCCTTTTCATGGTTTCTCTGTTGAGTTTGCAGAGCATAGAGCTTATAATAGTGGTGATAATGTGAAGAATATAGACTGGAAACTTTTCGCAAGGACGGAAAAGCTTTACACCAAACGTTATGAAGAAGAGACAAACCTTCGTTGTCAGTTTGTGATTGACATCTCCTCATCCATGTATTTTCCATTAAAAGCTTATAATAAGCTTAACTTCTCTGTTCAGTCGGTCGCAGCTCTTATTTATTTGCTGAAAAAACAAAGAGATGCTTTTGGTCTGACTTTATTCAGTGATCAATTGGTGTTAAATACCCCGTCGCGGTCTACTACAACACATCAGAAATTTTTATTTGCCAAATTAGAGGAAGTTCTTGCGACAACGAAGCTCAATATACATACCAACCTGGAACAGGTTTTACACCAGGTTGCGGAGTTGATCCATAAGCGCACGCTTGTCATTATTTTTAGTGATCTCCTGAATACGATCAGTGATGAGGAACAGGTAAACTCGTTTTTCTCCGCATTACAGCACCTGAAGTTTAACAAACATGAGGTGATCATCTTCAATGTAACTGATAAGGAAAGAGAAGTAGACTTTAAATTCGATAACCGGCCCTATCAATTTGTAGATATGGAAACTGGAGATGTATTAAAAGCCAATGCTGCTCATGTGCGCGATGTATATCTTAATGCATTTCATGCCTATCGAAAAATGATTGCATTAAAATGTGCACAATATAAGATTGATTTAATAGATGCCGATATCAAATCAGATTTTTCCGCTGTGCTGACTGCTTATCTGATCAAAAGACAAAAAATGGGTTAGTCCTTGTTTGCAGATCTGTAACGACTTAATAATTCTCTTTTAAAACTCTCCTGTGCTCTGTAGTATTTACCCACTGTTTTGATCGGTAAACTGCTCTTTAATTTCAGGTAATATTTCCTTTCGATATTTAAATCTCTCTGCTTGAAGTTGAGCTCATTAGTAATCAGATTTTGAACTTCTGTATCAGAAAGGGCCTCAATCTCCTCAATTTTTCTAAAGCTGATCATTTTCTCACGACGCTCACTTCTTAAAGCTGATTGTTCACCTTGCCATGCAGAATAGATAGGCCAGAAAATTTTTGCTTCTTCGGGGCTTAGTTCTAATTTTTCCTTAAGGTAAGTTATTTTGTAAGCTTCGATCTCTTTACCTCTTCCACCTTGTCTTTGAGCTGAAGCAAAAAACGGTACAATTAATATGAGGGCAGCGATAAATAAATGTTTCATTTCTATAGATTTGAGGAAAGATCGTTTTGAGAATAGTTGTTTAGAATGTAAGTTTCGAGTTCGGCCTGACTAGCTACATTGAGAATAGGAATTTGCTCTTCAGCATCATTGCCCTGAACATGATCAATGATATCCTGCTCGTCTATATCATATAACATTTGCTCGTTAGCCAATTCTGTTTTTTTGGATTCTTCCGTGAAACTTTGCTGATTCAGGTATAATCCAAAAGCCGTTACCAGAATAAAACACGCAGCTGAAGCATATTTTAACAGGTCAGAATGCCATAATTTAACCATTTTAGTCTGTTGCACTAATGGTTTGGACTCTTCTACCGTTTTCGCTAAAATATTAGCCTGTAATTTTTGAAAGTAGGAATCGGGCGTACTATAACCATTTTGCTTAGGTACAACATTAAGGATGTGAATACTGTTCGTCTGTAAAGAAATCAATTCCTTCAGTTCTCCGAAGTAGTTTTCCGGCACAGTAAAGCCACTCTCCTTTATTTGCTCCTTAAGTCTTTCTGCATAAACAGCACTACTTATAGAAGAGGAAAGTGAGTTAAAATACTGTTCAGGAATATCAAATGGGTTCACTTTAGGCAAACCAGCAAGATAAGGTGCCTCTGCTTTCCATTCGTTATTTTCTGCATCCGTTGTCATTGTTTTTGAATTTATAATGAAATCAAAAGGACTTAGCCTTTAAATTTAAAATGTTACGATATATTGATTGAATTAATGCCAAAAGGTTTAAAAGGTAATGTCTTCATTTAGCATAAAAACTTCAATTTTTTTTACGGCTATATGAAAAGACGCTTTTAAAGCACCTACTGATGTGCCCAGTATTTCAGAGATCTCATCATATTTAAGATCATCAAAATATTTCATGTTAAATATCAAACGCTGCTTTTCCGGTAAGGTGAGCAGTGCCTGTTGTAATTTCATTTGAATTTTATCACCGTTAAAATAGGATGAAGCGACTAAGCTTTCCGCTAATTCTTCAGAAACTTCATCAAAGGGCGTATTGTTTTGTTGTTTCTTTTTATTCAGAAACGTGATGGATTCATTGGTAGCAATACGGTAAATCCAGGTATACAGCTTCGAGTCGCTGCGGAATTTTTCCAGGTTTTTCCATACTTTGATAAAGACTTCCTGAACCAGGTCGTCTGCATCATCATGGTCAATTACAAGCCTGCGTACATGCCAGTAAATCTTCTCCTGATATTTTGATATAAGCAGGTTAAAGGCTTCATTACGCGTCCGCTCTACAGCGAACAATGCTAAAATTTCTTCGTCTTCAACCTGCTTCATCAATTATTTCTTTCTTTTTAGTACTTTTTGAGCCGCTTCAACAATATTAATTGTATCCAGACCGTATTTTGTCATTAGTTCATCAGGCGTACCACTCTCGCCAAAACTGTCATTTACTGCCACAAACTCTTGCGGTGAAGGAAGCTCTGTAGATAGTAAACGTGCAACACTCTCTCCTAATCCTCCAAATTTATTATGTTCTTCACAAGTAACCACACAACCGGTTTTTTTAAGTGATTTTAAAATCGCCTCTTCATCTAACGGTTTAATGGTGTGAATATTAATAATTTCAGCATCAATTCCTAATTCTGCTAATTGTTCTCCGGCTTCAATTGCTTTCCAAACCATGTGTCCTGTAGCAACAATAGTTACATCAGTACCTTCATTTACCATCCACGCTTTCCCGATTTCGAATTTTTGATCCGGATCAGTAAAAACAGGAATGGCTGGTCTGCCAAAACGCAGGTAAACCGGCCCTTCATATTCCGCAATGGCTAAAGTAGCCGCTTTGGTCTGGTTATAATCACATGGATTAATAACAACCATGCCAGGAAGCATTTTCATCAAACCAATATCTTCAAGGATCTGGTGTGTAGCACCGTCTTCTCCTAATGTTAATCCTGCGTGTGAAGCACAGATTTTTACATTTTTGTTGGAGTAAGCTACTGATTGTCTGATCTGGTCATAAACTCTGCCTGTTGAAAAGTTGGCGAAAGTACCAGTAAATGGAATTTTACCACCAATGGTCATACCTGCGGCAATACCAATCATGTTCGCTTCAGCAATACCAACCTGAACAAAACGCTCTGGAAAGTCGTTAGCAAAAGCATCCATTTTCAATGATCCTTTTAAATCTGCACAAAGTGCTACAACATCAGGATTTTTCTGACCGGCTTCATGTAAACCAACACCGAAACCAGAACGGGTATCTTTCTTTTCTGTATATGTATATTTTTTCATTAGTTGCTTATTTTTTAGAGCTTATGAAGCTATTATGAGCATTTAAATCTCATGCAGGCCCATTACCTCTTTTGTTAACTGATATTAGTAATCTCCTAGTGTTTCTTTATTCTGGCTTAATGCTGAAGCTAACTGTTCATCATTTGGAGCGGTACCATGCCATTTATGTGAGCCAACCATAAAGTCTACACCGTAGCCCATTTGGGTACTCATTAAATTCAAAATTGGTTTTCCTTTGCCAGTAAGAGATTTTGCGTATTCAAGTGTTTTAACAATATCTTCCATATTATTACCATTTGAAGTGATTACATGCCAGCCGAATGCTTCAAACTTAGTCTGCAGATTTTCAAGAGATAATATTTTTTCTGTCGGTCCATCAATTTGCTGACCGTTATAATCAATTGTAGAGATTAGGTTGTCTACTTTATTATGTGGTGCAAACATGATTGCTTCCCAGTTCTGACCTTCCTGCAGTTCTCCGTCACCATGAAGTGTAAACACTAATGAATGGTCTTTATTCAGTTTCTTAGTTAATGCTGCACCGATAGCAACAGACATACCCTGACCTAAAGATCCGGAAGCGATTCTGATACCTGGTAATCCTTCATGCGTTGTAGGGTGACCCTGTACACGTGAATTCAGCTTTCTGAAAGTAGCAAGCTCACTTGTTTCGAAGTAACCTGATCGGGCTAAAACACTGTAAAATACAGGAGAAATATGGCCATTTGAAAGGAAGAATATATCTTCACCGGCACCATCCATTTTGAAATCGCTGGAATGGTTCATCGTTTCGAAATATAACGCAGTCATAAATTCAGCGCAGCCTAATGATCCACCAGGGTGGCCAGACTGACAGCTGTGTACCATTCTTACTATATCTCTTCTTACCTGAGAAACAATGTCCTCTAACTCATTAATTGTATGTTTCATTAAAATTTGGATTGTTTAACTAATGCTAACAAATATAATATATTCCAAGTACCGCCTTATCATATTGTTGCCATTTATAGTTGATAATAAGCCTGGAAAGGGGGCTTTGTAATCTTTATTGCTTAATTCTCTAATAATCCCAGTACCTGTGCAGTCGGACTTTTACTGTCTACCTTTTTAATCACATGTAAGATATTGCCGGCTTCATCTATGATGAACGTTGTACGGTTTGTTCCCATATACTTTTTCCCGTACATGTTTTTTTCGCCCCATACGCCATAAGCCTCTACAATTTTTTTGTCTGTATCTGCCAATAAGGTAAAAGGCAGGCTGTGTTTAGCTACAAACTTCTGGTGTGATTTTTCGTCATCAATACTTACGCCGAGTACAATGATACCTTTTGCCATCAATCCCTGGTAATTATCCCTGAAGTCGCACGCCTCTGCTGTACATCCGGGAGTATCATCTTTTGGATAAAAATATAATACTACTTTTTTTCCTGAAAACTGGCTAAGTGTGACTGTATTGCCATCCTGATCTGCAGCAGTAAACTCGGGCGCTTTCTGGCCTTCTTTTAAATCGCTCATCTTTTCTATTTATAAAAAGTTATTGAATATGTTTTAGCATTTCCTTTCATGTCTTCAACTACCAGTTTCAGCTGATGTTTACCTGTAATAGTAAGGTCATCGAAAGTATGCCATAGTGTCGCAGTTTTGGTGTCGAACTCCATCAATACCCATTTGCCGTCAATGTAGCCATTAAAACTCTTAATGCCTGACAGGTTATCACGAATTTTAAAATTCATTCTCGAGATTCCAGCCATATTTTTACCATCAGCAATGTTCATGGGGATAATTGAAGGGGAGATGGTATCTACAGCAATATAATAGCTGCCAAAATTTCTTGGCGTGGCCCTGATGTAGCCATTTTCCATTACTCCGCCCTGAGATGAACCACCCGTACTTACAATTACCGCCTTTTCGGCCAGACTTCCCAGACCTGCATCAGGCTTAATCCATAAATTGAATCCAACATGCAAAGGGGTATAATTATTATGCAGCTGGTAGATTTGTGAATACGCACCCTTTAAAGGCCTAGGCTTTACCTTGTAAACAAAGTTAAAATCGTTATACAAAGTACCTTTAGGCAATACAACTTTTACTCCATCGGCACTAAATTCATTTTCTATGGCATAAGAGAATGGAATTCCGTCAGGCTGATCAAGTGTGCTAATTACAGATTTACCATCTGACTGTACCGAGAAGGGAAGAATACTTTTATTGCCTTTAGCATCTGTAACGATATACCTCACTTGGTGAATATTAAGGTCATTTAACTCAATCCTTCCATTATTGATCAGGCGACTATAGATTTGCAATGGATTCCCCGGATCGACAAAGCTTTTCTGAATACTTCTTTTAGTACTCAGGAAGGCAGGGTAATCGATATGTGAATTAATCGCTTTACTGTTTTCAAATGAAAATCTTTCCAGCGAAGAGGTAAATACTATTTTGCCGTCCACTTCCAGCTCTATCGAATACACACCATTTGTGCCCGACGCGCCGTTATGTTTATCCGTTACTGTGATTCCAAATCCTGTTTCACCACTTATGCTGAGATGAGGACTATTTATTTTGTAATTTCCATTGGCACCTGTTACCTGGAAATACTGTTTAGGTGTGAATTCATTGAATGGTTTTTTATTCAGCTTATACACATACAATGAGTAAATGACCGGCGGGATATTATCAGGAATCTGAATACCAAACAGCTGAGGGTTAATGGTGCTTTCTGTTTTCGTATCCCTGATTTCAAAATGTAAATGTGGGCCCCCGGAGCTTCCTCTGTTTCCGGAGTAAGCAATGATATCACCTTTATGCACCGGTAGAAGATCTGGATCCGGAAATTCATCCAATTCGAACGTTTTCTTCTCATATTCCAGTGCTTTCACCCTTTGTGCAGTTTTGGGTGCAAACCTGGAAAGGTGACCATATACTGAAGTAAAACCATTGGGATGATTTATATACAAGGCCAACCCAAATCCGCTGTTCTGAACCCTTAAACGGGAGATGTATCCATCTGCTATAGCATATACAGGATATCCTTCACGCTGGTTGGTACGGAAATCTATTCCGGAGTGAAAATGATTAGGTCTTAATTCACCAAAAGAACCAGCTAATGCAGGGGGAATGATATCTAAGGGCGACCTGAAATCTACCAGTGGATATTTATTTGTACTAAAAATCTGTTGTGCGATGGCACCAAGCGTAAGCGTTGTTAAAAAAATCAGGAGGAGACCTCGTTTAATCATTTACCTTATTTTATATCAAAATTTAAAAATTGTTCACCAGCCATCCATGCTTCGAGTTTATCACCCTGGTGTACCTGACCAACGCCCTCAGGGGTTCCTGTGAAAATGAGATCACCTTTTTTCAAAGTAATGTACTGGGATACAAATGCAATGATCTTTTCGAATGAGAATAAGACATTCTTCGTATTTCCGTTTTGTCTTGTTTCGTTGTTAATTTTCAGTTCAAACTGCAGGTCTTTTAAGTCGGCAATCTGATCTTTAGGTATAAAATGACTGATTGCTGCAGAATTGTCAAATGCTTTAGCTAATTCCCAGGGCAATCCTTTTTCTTTATGTATCGTCTGGATATCTCTTGCGGTGAAGTCAATACCCAGGCCTATTTCATCAAAATAATTGCCTGCAAATTTCTCTGCTATATGTTTACCTTCCTTACATACTTTGAGTACTACCTCAAGCTCATAATGGATATCAGACGAAAATTCGGGAATGTAAAATGGTTTATTATCCTTCAATACAGCCGTATCAGGTTTTAAAAATATAACAGGGCTTGAAGGGAGCGGATTGTTTAATTCTTTAGCGTGTGCGGCATAGTTGCGGCCAATAGCAATTACTTTCATAGCGATAAAAGTAATAAATAATGGTGAATGCTGATATAAGTTATAAAACAGAAATACGTTTTACCACTGTTTCTGAGCCTGTAACTATTCTAAGAAAATAGATACCACTGTTTAAACGGTTGGGAATAGTGAAGGTTTTTGTCTGTTCACCAGATGAAAGACGTTCATTTGCAAGTGTTACCACTTCATTTCCTAACAGGTCCATTATTTTAATGGAAATATTGGATTCCCTTTCCAGACGTAATACCAGATTGATCTGGTCATCCACAGGATTCGGATAAACTTTTAAAACCGAAAGTACTTTATCTGATTTTCCTCCGTTTTTACCGTGAGCAGCAACACTGTTATAAGGGGTGAAATTGGATCCCGGAGTATAATTAGGCCTGTAAGAGGGTACATCGCCTTTAATCTGGGGAGTTTTTACGATCCTTTTATATTTCGAATTATTGGTAATACTATCAGAACGTTGGGCAAAAACAGCGGAATTGCAACATATACTGATGCATATCATGCAAAAGACATATATAAGCGAGACCGTTTTAGTTTTTATATTCATACTTCCGGAACAAAAGTAGAAATAATTCCCCGAAAAAATTAAACATTTTCTTGCCTGGGCAATATTTAACACAATTTAACAGTTGTGAGTGTTAATGAGTGGTTGTTAAATGCGGTTCCATTCCTGGAGTTTCATTTGCAGGCATCTATTTGTTTACCTTTTAATCATATTTTATTAACGTGTCTGAACATAAAAACCTGAATAAACTTTCTGCAGCGGGACTGCTGATTAGTCTGGGAATAGTTTATGGTGATATTGGTACCTCTCCGCTCTATACGCTCCGAGCTATATTCAATACTGTTGATCAGGGGCATCAAGCCATCACACCATTAGTTGTATTGGGTTCACTTTCATGTATTATCTGGACGCTGACTTTGCAGACTACCATTAAATATGTGCTGATTACACTCCGGGCTGATAATAAAGGGGAGGGGGGGATATTTTCCTTATACTCCCTGGTTCGCAAGAAAGCCAAATGGCTCGTAGTTCCCGCTGTAATTGGTGGCTGCGCATTGCTGGCAGATGGTATTATTACACCAAGTATTACTGTAACTACCGCAATAGAAGGATTGCAGGTTAAGTTTCCATCCGTAAGCGTTATCCCTATCGTCATCTCAATTATCACCCTGTTATTCATTATACAACAGTTCGGTACCAGTCTTGTGGGCAAGTTATTCGGACCTATTATGTTTTTATGGTTTACCGCACTGGGTGTGCTGGGGATTAGTTATGTAGTGCAGGATTTTAGTATTTTGAAAGCACTTAACCCTTATTATGCTGCACATTTAATTTTTACAAATCCAATGGCACTGGTGATACTTGGAGGAGTATTTTTATGTACTACTGGTGCAGAAGCTTTATATTCCGATCTGGGGCACTGTGGCAGGAAGAATATCCGCATCAGCTGGATCTTTGTTAAAGCCACACTGATCATCAACTATCTTGGGCAGGGGGTATGGTTGCTGCAGCACCCGCATTATGATAGTAGTTTAAACCCTTTTTATGAGATTGTGCCTGCTCCTTATTTGCTCTCTATGGTAGCCCTGGCTACAGTTGCAGCAATCATTGCCAGTCAGGCTATGATTACGGGTTCCTTCACACTGATTTCAGAAGCGGTGAGACTAAATTTATGGCCGAAAGTAAGAATAAATTATCCAAGCAACCAAAAGGGACAGATTTACGTTCCGTCCATCAACTGGTTACTTTGCGCCGGCTGTATAGGTGTAGTGCTGATTTTCGAAAAATCAATCAATATGGAGGGGGCCTATGGTTTAGCCATTAATATGACATTTTTGGCGACAACGATATTGGTTGCTGTATATATGCGGATAAAGAAAGTGCCAAGATATGCTATACTGATCTTTCTGATCATATACGGTTTGCTTGAGCTTTCATTTTTGGTAGGTAATATGACTAAATTCCTGCATGGCGGTTTTGTGACCCTGCTTATCGGTGCTGCATTGTTTACCGTGATGTGGAGCTGGTTTGTATCTAGAAAAATCAAGAACCGCTTTGTTAAATATGTTGAGATTGAAGACTATTTTCAGATCATCTCTGAACTCAGCGAGGATGAAACTGTCCCGAAATATTCTTCACAGCTAGTTTATCTTACCAGTGCTAATTTTAAAACGGAGATAGAATCGAAGATCATCTATTCTATCATTCAGAAGGAGCCAAAGAGGGCAGATATTTATTGGCTGGTACATGTTGACGTGGTAGATGAACCTTTCACACTGGATTACAAGGTTGAGTTTTTAATGCCTGGCAAGCTGATACGGATAGATTTCAGATTAGGCTTCAGAGTAGAACAGCGCGTGAACCTGTTGTATAGAAAGGTAATTGAAGAGCTGGTAAAGAATGGAGAGGTGGATATCACGAGTCAGTATAGATCTTTGAACAAGCACAAAATTGCTGGTGATTTTAGGTTCGTGATACTGGAAAAACATTTGTCTAAATTTTCAAAGCTCAGCTTCTACGAAAGGACAATTATGCATTATTATTTTGTGCTGAAAAAGCTGAGTTTGTCTGAAGAAAGAAGTTTTGGTCTGGATTCCAGTTATGTGGATGTGGAAAAGGTTCCGCTGATATTTGTTACACCTGATGATATAGAGCTGAACAGGCTGCCTGTATAGTTCCCCGCTGATGTTTAAGCGTGTCTTCTCCTAGAATAGCTATACAGGTTCTCTGGTATCAACAAAAATCACATCGATTTTCTGCAAAGCATAAATCCTTGTATCCATTTACAAATTAGCAAATGGGTACAAGGATTTCATAAAACTGCTTTTGTTGTTTAAGCAATGTTTTTCTCATTCAGCTTACTGTGTTTAAAACCATAAAGGAAATAAACAATCAGTCCGACAATCAGCCAGATGCCGAACCCTATCCAGTTTGATATACCCAACTCGCACATCATGTACAAACAGCTCAGCAGACCGAGCACAGGGATAAGTGATAAGTTTTTAGTGATGCAATAATAGGTAACCACAACACAGATAAAGAAGAATATCCACATGGGTATTTTATGCTTAAATAATCCCCATCCGCTTTCGAATTTCTTATCCGTACTTACGGTGCTTCTTTCAATGAAACTTAGGTACTGTGCATTACTCAATCCGTTTAGATAAGCTTCTGTATCAATGTTTTTCTCAATTATATTGACTTGTTGCTGCTCGTTTTTAATCTGCGTCTGTACGTTGCTTAGTTCTGCTGAATTCAGAGAGGTGATAAAACTGATCGGGTCATGAACTTTCGCCTTGTTGGTAATAAAATCAGTTGTCTGTGTTTTTAGCACAGTAAATCCGGCAATAATTAAAGCAAGAAATACAACAGGGATAATATATTTAGAATTTGCATAGGGAATCCTGAACTTACCACGCTGGATATTTGGCTTGTTCTGTAGTACCAAAACACCCGCACACACCAATACAAAAGCAAAGAGTGTTCCTATAGAACAAAGATCAGTAACAATGGTAAGGTTCATGAAGAGGGAAGGAACGGCAACTACAAATCCAACTACAATTGTGGCGAAGGAAGGTGTTTTATACACGGGATGTATTTTCGAGAATCTTTTTGGCAGCAGCCCATCACGACTCATACTCATCCATATACGTGGCTGCCCCATTTGAAAAACAAGTAGTACACTCGCCATAGCGAAGACCGCACTCACTGCGATTATTCCGCTCATTAATTTAAGATCAATCTGGTCAAATACGAATGCCAGCGGATCACCCACAGCAAGCAGGTCGTATCTCACGATACCGGTCAGTACCAACGCAATGGCGACATATAAAACGGTACAAATAATAATTGCCCACATCATTCCTCTCGGCAAATCTTTTTGCGGGTTTTTGCATTCCTCAGCAGTTGTGGATATTGCATCAAAACCTATATAAGCAAAGAATACAGCTGAAACACCTTTCAGGACGCCAGAGGCTCCGTTTGGTGCAAATGGATTCCAGTTTTTAGTGTCGATATAAAAGACCCCTACAGCAAGTACCAGCAGAATCACAGCTAATTTAACAATTACCATCGCGTTACTTGCGTTTTTAGACTCTTTCATTCCCCTGTAAACCAGCCAGGTGATGAGTATGATAATACCCAGCGCAGGTAAATCTGCAACGATATGAAAATCACCAATTCGGGGAGCTGTAACCCATGCATTATTTGCAATACGCGTTGCCTCATCCAGATTAGCGGAACTTTTTCCGGCATTCATCAGGGCATCTGCATGGGTATGTCCGTTAAATGCAGTAAGGTAGTCCATCGTCATCCAGTCGGGCAGATGAATTCCGTCAATGCCCAGTGCGGGTATATGTATGGAGGATAACAAACCCGTAAAATAATCGGACCAGGAAATGGCTACGGTGATATTGCCAATAGCATATTCCATAATGAGCGACCAGCCTATGATCCATGCAACAAGTTCTCCAAATGCTACGTAAGAGTAAGTATATGCACTTCCTGAAACCGGAACCATAGAGGCGAACTCAGCATAGGCAAAAGCGGCGAAACTACAGGCGATAGCGGTAAAAATAAATAAGAATATCACTGCGGGGCCACCGTCTGCACTCGCTTTTCCGATAGTACTGAAAATTCCGGCACCTATAATTGCAGCAATTCCGAATGCAGTCAGATCTCTAACACCAAGTGTTTTATTCAAAGATGCATGATCGCCGTAGCCTTTTTCTGCATCTTCCAGTATTTTAGTAATTGACTTTTTTCGGAAAAGATTCTCAAACATAATTAGCAATTGGGGTGGTTTTTCGCCTAAATTATAAAAATACTATTAAAACTAGTCTAGTTTAGCGAGTTCATCTTTTACAAATAACGCTAAATCCTTAATATAGCTGCTGCTGAAATCAAATTTGATACCTGCAGTTTCATATATTTCGTTCATTGGTTTCGTATAGCCTAATGCCAGGGCATCCAGGTACTGCTGTAAGGCTTTTTCCGGGTTTTCCTTATAGTTTTTCCATATCGCTATTGCTCCAAGCTGCGCAATGGCATACTCAATATAGTAAAAAGGAACCTCAAAAAGGTGCAGTTGTTTTTGCCATACGTTACCAAATTCATGTTCTAATCCATCCCAATTAGCAAAGCCGGCACCAAAACGGTTATAGATTTGTTTGAAAGCCTCTTCTCTATCTGCCGCATTATGTGAAGGATTGGTATAAATCCAATGCTGAAACTGATCAATTACGGCTACCCATGGTAATGTTTTCAATACATCAAGCAATTGCTCTTTTTTTGCCCGGATCAGGTCGCCTTCATTGTCAAAATAAACCGGCCACTGGTCCATTGAAATTAATTCCATACTCATAGAAGCAAGTTCGGCTACTTCAGAAGGGCAATGTTTAAAGTCGTTCAGCTCCAGGTTTGCCGTCAGAAAAGTATGCACAGCGTGCCCGCCTTCGTGAACCATTGTCGTCAGGTCTCTCAACGATCCTGCAGAGTTCATGAAAATAAATGGAGCGCCGGTTTCTGCCAGCGGGTAATTGTATCCGCCCGGTGCTTTACCTTTTCTGCTTTCCACATCAAAAAGGTTATTCGCCTTCATGGTATTCAGCATTTGTCCCAGTTTAGGGTCAATCGCTGTAAAGGCTGTAATGGTTTTATCAATCAGCTCTTCGCCATTTTTAAACGGTTTAAGTGCTGGTTTGCCGGAAGTACTCACTTCCATATCCCATGGCTTTAGTTCTTCCAGTCCTAATAGTTCTGCTCTTTTTTCTGCCTGCTCTTTCAATAAAGGAACAATTTCCTTTTCAATAGCTTCATGAAATTCGTAACAATCCTTAACATCATAATCAAATCTGCCCAGGGCCTGGAACATGTAATCTCTATAGTTTTCAAAACCTGCATTCAAGGCTACCTGATGGCGCATCACGATAAGTTCATCGAACAATATATTCAATGCATCTTTATCGACCAGACGGCGTTGCTGTATGGTTTCCCAAGCCTGCTGACGAATCGCCCTGCTGATATCTTTAATGAAATTGGAGGCCTGTTCCAGCGTATATTCCTGGTCATTCAGCACCACGCTCATTGCACCGGTTGTAGACTGATATCTTTGTTGTGCTACCTGTAATTTGGTGAAAAGTGCTACGTTTTCTTCTCTATAAATTTCCAGCGACTTTCTAATGGCGCGCAGGTATACAAAGTATTTTTCCTGATCCAGTTCTTCTGTGAATTCACTGGCAATCAGTTTCTTGTTGAGCAGGTTGGCTAGAGGAGAGATTTTTGGTTCAATTTCGGTAGCAAAATACTGGAACTTTTGTACCAGGTCTTCATTTGCGGTATCGCAACTCATCCGGATATATCTCCATGCAAAATCTTCTTCCAGTGCTGCTTCCAGTTCACTTTTATCTTTTAACCATTTTTCCAGCTCTTGTACACTGTTGATTTCGCGTTGCAACAACTCATCCAGGATAGGTGAAAGGTTTTCCCATTTCATTTCTATGATCTGAGGTATATAAGTTCTGTTTTTTTTAGGGATGATAAGATTAATCATGAGGTTTAGAATTTTAAATAAGTTCTTAAAAAGACATCCAGTAAAAAACAGATGGCAAAAACTACGGAAGCAACGCCGTTTGATGTCTGAAATGCACGATTTACTTTACTGATATCGTTAGGTTTTACCAGCAGGTGCTGATAAATAAGCATAGAGCAGAAAAAAGCTACTCCTAGGTAATAAGCCCAGCTGAATGTAGTGAAGAAAATAGGAAGTATCACACATAAAGCAGAGAAAACGTGGAGGAATTCAGAAAGGCGCAGTGCTTTTTTTCTTCCGAGTGCAGAAGGAATAGAGTGCAGCTGCTCCCCTTTATCAAATTCTTCATCCTGAAGCGCATAGATAATATCAAAGCCACTTACCCAAAATAATACTGCAAAGGAGTACAGCACCGGAACAATATTAAACTGGCCGGTAACAGCAATATAGGCACCTATTGGAGCAAGAGATAAACCCAGACCAAGTACCAGGTGACAAAGCGCAGTAAATCTTTTGGTATAGCTATAAAATAAAACTACAAAGAGCGCTACTGGTGAAAGATAAAGGCAAAGGGAGTTAATGAAGGCAGTTGTAGCTACAAAGAGTATACAATTGACAATCACAAAAATAAGTGCCGAACTTGCAGAGACCTTTCCTGCCGGAATATCACGCATTTGTGTACGCGGGTTTTTCGCATCAATGTCTCTGTCCAGATACCTGTTAAAAGCCATTGCTGCGTTGCGGGCAAAGACCATACACAGTAATACCAGTACCAGCAGCAGCCAGTTAAAAGGATGATCGGTGGTAGTTACTCCCAGGAAGAAGCCTATCATTGCAAAGGGGAGTGCAAAAACTGAATGTGCAAACAGCACAAGCGAGAAGTACTTTTTCATTAATATATTCTTTTGATGAGCAAGACCTGCTTCTTCACAATGGCTTTTAAGGCCGGATGATGCAGGTTTTATAATTAGCTGTTATCGTTCGGCGTAAGAATTGGCATCGCGAAATCCAGGTTCGTTTGCTCAATGAAATTCAAAATCTCATCTTTTCCTATTCCTTTTTCTGAGGAAGTGATGAATGTTGGTGGCACTTCTTCAAACCAGCCTGATAATTCCTTTTTAAAAAGTGCAATATTCTGATTTGTTTTTGAGGGCGACTGTTTATCTGTCTTCGTAAAGGCCAAAACAAATGGGATTTGAATCTCTCCCATCCAGCAGCAAAACTCAATATCAATCTTTTGCGGAGGGATCCTGCTGTCAATTAAAACAAATACACACTGTAAACTTTCTCTTTTTGTGATGTAATTACGGATAAATTTCTCCCAGCTTTCACGGCTGTTTTTAGAAACTTTAGCATAACCGTAACCGGGTAAATCTACGATATACCATTTTTCATTAATCAGAAAATGGTTGATTAACTGCGTTTTTCCAGGTTTCTGCGATGTTTTTGCCAGACCATGCTGGTTAACAAGCATATTGATAAGTGAAGATTTTCCTACATTCGAACGGCCTATGAAAGCATATTCCGGCATGTTAGCTACCGGCAGTGCAGCCATCTTCGTGTTGCTGCAAATAAAAGTTGCTGATTTTATAATCATTTGACAAAGGTAGAAAATTAGTTTTCAACAATACTTATCTTTGCTCCACACCATGAACGAAAAAATAACACCATACCAATCTGAGACGATTACTAAGAAAGAACAGGTAGCTACCATGTTCAATAATATTTCAGGTACTTACGATTTTTTAAATCACTTCCTTTCGCTTGGAATTGATATTATATGGCGCAAAAAAGCAATCAGAGAGCTCAGTGCTCTTAAGCCACGTGTGATGCTTGATGTAGCAACAGGTACAGGGGATTTCGCTTTTGAGGCGATAAAAATATTGAATCCTGAAAAAATTACCGGTGTAGATATTTCTGTGGGTATGCTTGATGTGGCTCGTAAGAAGATCGCTGAACGTAATTTACAGCATGTTTTTTCTGTTCAGACTGGTGATTCTGAGGGTTTGCATTTTGATGATAACCATTTTGATGCCATTACGGTAGCTTTTGGGGTCAGGAACTATGAGAATCTGGAGAAAGGATTAGCGGATATGCTGCGTGTACTAAAACCGGGTGGCAAAATTGTGATTTTAGAATTTTCTAAGCCGACAGCTTTTCCGGTAAAACAGACTTATAACTTCTACTTTAAATATCTGCTCCCGATGTTTGGGAAATTGTTTTCAAAAGATGCCAGAGCTTACACTTATTTGAACGAATCGGTGATCGCATTTCCTGATGGTAAATCTTTTACGCAATTAATGGATAAAGTAGGCTATCTTCAAACCAAACACAGACCATTAACATTTGGTATTAGTGCTATATATACGGGTATAAAATAATTTATAAGCAGACAGCATACGAAAGCTATAATAGGTATGAAATTAAAATTGAGTTTTCTTGCGCTGTTAACGTTTATCTTTTCTGCGGCGAGAGCTCAGAACTGGGGCGGCGGTGTAGATGATGAAAAAGTACATTTCGGATTTACCTTCCAATATACCAATTCACTCTACAAAATCCAGAAGAAGTCCGGATGGAGAGCGCCTTTCCTGGATCCGGAAACTGGTGCTCGGCTGACAGATTCATTGTCGGCCTTGTATGGTAAATCATCACCAGGTTTTGGGATCGGATTTGTGATCAATGGCAGGATCAGTAACAATGCAGATGTGCGTTTAACCCCGGTTCTTGTTTTTACAGACAGGATCATTTCTTACGATTATGTGCAGCCTACTACGGTGAACATGCCTTTTAGTACGATCGACCAGAAGGTACAAGCTACGATGGTAGAATTTCCATTAGGCATCAAGATAAAATCTAACAGGCGGAATAACTTTAGGGCGTATATGTTATATGGTGCGAAATATTCAATGGATATCACATCGAAAAAAAAGACAGAGGACGGGGGAAATGATTATTTATATAAATTCCTGAAAAACAAAAAGAGTTATCTGTCTTACGAAGCCGCCTTTGGCATGGATCTGTACTTTGAGTATTTCAAAATGTCTCCCGAGATCAAATTCTCCTATTCTCCAAAAAATATATTGGATACAAATTCTCCAAATCCATATAATATGCCAATAGATAAGCTAATGTTACGTCATGTTACGTTCAGTTTATTTTTTGAATGATGGAGCAACATTAAAAAATCATAGCTTTGCTCTATCAATGCTTAATTGCAGATGAAATTTCTAATTTAATCTTAGACAAATGAAAACCGCATTAATTACCGGCGCAACTTCAGGCATAGGGAAAGCTTGTGCACATACCTTTGCACAACAGGGGTACAGATTGATTTTAGTTGCAAGAAGAGAAAATGAACTGGTTAAGATAGCAAAACACCTGGCGGATAAATATGCCATTGCTGTAAAAACGCTTGTTGCGGATGTAAGAGATAATGCTGTGCTTACACAGGTTTTGGAAAGCCTGCCGGAAGACTGGAAGGCTATTGATGTACTGGTGAATAATGCCGGACTGAGTCAGGGTTTGGATCCAATTGATAAAGGTGATACGAATGATTGGGATACGATGATTGACACCAATGTGAAAGGACTGCTGTATGTGACCAGGATTGTGTCCGCCTGGATGGTGAGTCGTAAAAGAGGTCACATCATCAATATCGGTTCAATAGCAGGTAAAGAAGTTTATCCAAACGGTAATGTATACTGTGCTACAAAACATGCGGTTGATGCACTAAATAAAGGAATGCGTATGGATCTCCTTCCTTATGGTATTAAAGTAACAGCAATTAATCCCGGAATGGTGGAAACGGAATTTTCTGTGGTCCGATTCAAAGGAGATGAAAACAAAGCGAAAAAAGTGTATGAGGGACTGGAGCCTTTGCTTGCTGATGATATTGCAGAAGCGATATGGTTTGTGGTTAGTCGCCCCGCTCACGTAAATATAAATGATATGCTGATTATGCCAACGGCGCAGGCATCAGCTACATTAGTACAAAGAAATTAGTAAAAATTAAATATATGGTATCGACTACTATCGATCAGAAAATAAAAGAAGCCATGTTGGCTAAAGATCAGGCTAAATTAAGAGGCTTCCGTGCAATAAAGGCTGCTTTGTTGCTGGCAAGAACAGAAAAAGGCAGTTCAGAAGAGATTGATGAAGAGGCAGAATTGAAAATCCTTCAACGTTTAATCAAACAAAGAAAAGAGTCTTCTGATATTTACAAACAACAGGGAAGAGCAGATCTTGCAGTTATTGAAGATGAAGAAATTGAGGTCATCAGTCAGTTTATGCCTCAGCAAATGAGCAAAGAAGAGATCGAGGCAGTAATCGCCAATATCATCACTACATCAGGAGCATCTTCGGTAAAAGATATGGGAAAAGTAATGGGCCTTGCAAATAAAGAACTGGCTGGTAAAGCAGATGGGAAATTAATTGCTGAGATTGTGAAGACCCAATTGGCATAAATTGTGTTACCTATCTTTTTGTGAAGCTTAAATTTTAAAAATTAACACATTATATTGTTTTAATTTAACTTTAGTCTACTAACTTAGTAGCACATCTTACAGATAATTAATTATGAAATACGAGGTAATAGAAGACGACGGGTTTAATTATATAGAAGCTGGAAAAGGAGAAACCCTGGTATTACTTCATGGTTTAATGGGAGAGTTAAGTAACTGGGAACCTACAATTGATTATTTTAAAGATCGTTATCATGTTCTTGTACCAATTTTGCCCATTTATGAATTGCCTTTGCTTACTTTAGGTGTAAAGAGTCTGGCGAAGTATGTTCATAAATTTATTAAATTTAAAAAGCTTGGTCAGGTTGTGCTTATTGGTAACTCTTTAGGCGGGCACGTTGGTTTGGTAGTTACTGCGGCTCATCAGGAAAGTGTAAAAGCACTGGTGCTTACCGGAAGTTCTGGCTTATATGAAAATGCTTTTGGGGGTTCATTTCCAAGAAGAGAAAGTTATGATTATATTCGTGAAAAGGTAGCTTTTACTTTTTACGATCCTGCAATAGCAACAGATGAACTGGTTGATGAAGTGTTTAAGTCTGTGAATGACAGGTCCAGGGTAATTCGTATTCTGGCATTAGCAAAATCTGCTATCCGTCATAACATGTCGAAGGATCTTTCGAAAATCACTATTCCGGTTTCACTGATCTGGGGCAAACAGGACAAGGTTACCCCGCCAGAGGTTGCTGAAGAATTTCATCAGCTGTTACCCAACTCTGAATTAAACTGGGTCGACAAATGCGGGCACGCACCAATGATGGAGCGTCCTGAAGAATTTATCACTTATCTAAACACGTTTTTAGATAGAATATTGCTGAAATAATGTTTGCATCTGAACTCATATCCAACTCAATTCCACCGCTGCGCACGTCTGACTCTGTACAGACCGCACTGGATAGACTGGCTGAGTTCAAACTATACCATTTGCCGATAGTGAATGAAACCCAGTTCCTGGGTATTGTTGCTGAAGATGAATTACTCGAAATCAGAAATACAGAGGAAGCTATCGGCGCACTTTCATTGACTATTCTTAATCCTTTTGTCTATCAGGATGTACATGTTTATGATGTAATCAGAATATTTGATCAGCTGAAGCTTTCCATTGTGCCGGTGCTGGACTATAAGAAAAACTATCTTGGGATTATTTCTGTACACAATGTACTTAGTTATAGTTCTGAGATTTATGCTGTTAAGGAGCCCGGTGGTATCATTGTGCTGGAGATCAACAACAGGAATAACTCCTTGTCGCACATGGCTCAGATCGTCGAAGGCGATAATGCACAGATTCTCTCTTCCTACGTGCAGTCGTTTCCTGATTCTACAAAATTAGAAGTGACCTTGAAAATCAATAAAACAGAGCTTTCAGGAATTATATCCTCTTTTGAGCGTTATAATTACCAGGTTAAAGCAGTATTTAACAGCACTATTACCGATAATGGTACGGAGGACAGGTATAATTCACTCATGAACTATTTAAACATATAATTCCGATATAGAATCTGGTTTATATATGCTTCATCACCTATAAAATTCAAATTTATTCTAATGAAAATCGCAATATACGGTAGAGAGTTTAATAACAGCGTTTTACCTTTTGTTCAGGATGTATTTGATGCCTTGCAACAGTTTGAAATTCAAACTCTGGTCTATAACAAATATTACGAATTTATACAGGATAAAGTAAAACTCCCGGCTAATCTGGAGACCTTCTCCAGCCATCTTGACCTGGAAAACAATGCCGATGTATTAATCAGTCTGGGCGGTGACGGGACTTTGCTGGATACACTGGCATTGGTAAGGAAATCCGGCACTCCTGTTATCGGAATTAACTTCGGTCGACTTGGATTTCTGGCCAGCATCAATAAAAACGAAATTAAAACTGCTATTGAAGCCTTGCTGAACAAGCAGTTCTCTATTGATAAAAGAAGCCTGTTGAATATAGAGTCCAAACACCATCTTTTCGGAGAAGAAAACTTCGCATTGAATGATATTACTATTCATAGGCGTGATAATACGGCGATGATGATTATTCATGCGTATATGAATGATGAGTTTATAAATTCATATTGGGCAGATGGATTGATCATTGCCACTCCAACAGGCTCCACAGCATATTCTTTGAGTTGCGGAGGACCAATTATATTCCCAAGTTCACAAAATTTTGTAATTACTCCAATTGCTCCGCATAACCTGAATGTACGTCCGGTCATTATTCCTGATGATGTAAATTTAAGGTTTGAAGTGGAAGCCAGAAGTGCCAAGTTTCTCGTATCTTGTGATTCAAGAACGGCCACGGTAGACCGCTCGGTGAAAATAACGATTAGTAAGGCTGATTTTTATGTGAACCTGATCAGGTTAAATAATGAAAGTTACCTCACTACATTAAGGAATAAATTACTTTGGGGTATCGATACCCGTAATTATTAAGATGGGGTTTATAAAGGTTTTATCGTCTGTTTTTCTGTTCATTGCTGCTATCACTGCTTCACAGGCACAAACTATGGAAGTGGGTGTAAATGTTGGCGCTGCGGGTTATATGGGAGACTTAAATCAGACGAATCCGTTCGACTTTAGTGGGATTGCTTTTGGTGGCTTTGTGAAAGCTAACCTGGATCCGTATTGGGCAATTGGCATTCATTATAATCATGGCAGAGTGAAAGACAACGATGCTTTTTCAGCTAATGCCGATTTCAGGGCAAGAAATCTGAATTTCTCCACTCCTCTGAATGAACTGAGTCTGCAGGTAGACTTTAACTTCCTTGAATACTTTGCAGGAGGTGGAACTAAAGGTTTTACACCATATATTTTTACCGGAGTCGGAGGTGTATTATTTAATCCCAAAGCAGTTTACCAGGATCAGGAATACCAGCTGCGCTACTATGAGACAGAAGGAAAGTCCTATAAAAATTACGCGCTAAGTATTCCCTATGGAGTGGGCGTAAAGTACCGCATTGCAGACCGTTTGGGACTATTTTCCCAATTGGGCTACCGCACCGTAAGTTCTGATTATCTGGATGATGTGGGTGATAAATATCCCCTGAATGCTGTTTATGGTGTAGTTGACGCTGATCATCAGCAGCGGATTAACTTGTCCAACCCTTCCGCCTTTCCGGAAAGAATGAATCCTGGTGGACAGCGGGGAGATTTTGTTAAAAAAGATACCTATTTCTTTTTCCATATAGGTATTTCATATACCTTCCTGTCCGACAAATGTTTTACCTTTTAGTGCCGGCTTCCGCCATACTGTAAAGCTGTATAAATTTATGGTAGAAATAAACAAATAACTTATAACTTTGGCCTCTTGTTTCAGGGGATGCAGACTAACAATTTGATTAACAAATTATTAAAATTAGCATTATAGGTGCCGATCTTTATAAAATCAATGTTGATTCTTTTGAATGTTAGACATTTTAGCCATATTTGCACAAATACATGGGATTTAAAGAACAAATCGATAAAAATCGTTTACCGGAGCACATTGCCATTATCATGGATGGTAACGGCAGGTGGGCGAAAAATCAAGGTAAATTCAGGTCTTTCGGTCATGAAAGCGGAGTTTTATCTGTGAAAGATATTGTAGAAGGATGTGCTGAAATAGGTATAAAATATCTTACTATCTATGCTTTTTCTACAGATAACTGGAACAGACCTGTTGAAGAAGTGAATGCATTGATGGAGCTTTTTATAGCAACTATCAACAATGAAACTGACACGCTTAATGCCAATAATATCCGTTTAAATGCCATTGGTGATATTGCCTCTTTACCTCAGCAATGCATTGAAGATTTAAAAAGCGCAATGGATAAAACTGCAAATAATACCACCTGCACACTTACTCTTGCCTTGAGTTACAGTGCCAAGTGGGAGATCCTGGATGCAGCAAAAAAACTGGCTAAACAGGTGCAGGATCAGCAGATCACTATTGATGAGATTACTGAGGTTAAATTTTCTTCTCAATTAACAACTGTAGACATGCCTGATCCGGAACTGATGATCAGAACCAGTGGCGAACACAGAATCAGTAACTTCTTATTATGGCAAATGGCCTATACCGAATTATATTTCACTGAAAAATTATGGCCTGATTTCAGGAGAGAAGACCTTTTTGAAGCTATTGTAGACTACCAGAAACGCGAGCGTCGCTTCGGTAAAATTAGTGAACAGTTGAACTAATTTTACTTTTAACACTTTTTAACATGTGTTTAAATTAACTTAGCAACGTTTTTTAGATTGTAAATGAAAAGAATATACCAACTCATATTATTGTTATTGGTCGGCTTACCGACAATGGCACAAATTACCCGTCCACAGTCAAATCCTGCTACCCCCAGCTTAAAAGTTAAAGGCACGGATTTAGATTATTTTCAACCTAAGGAATATATAATAGGAGGAACAACTTTAAGTGGTGCAAAGTTTATTGATAAAGAAGTTATTATCACACTTTCTAAATTAATAAAAGGTGAAAGGATTTTACTGCCAGGCGAAGCTACTTCTGCAGCAATAAAAACACTATGGTCGCAGGGATTGTTTGATGATGTAGAATTGAATATTGATAAAATAGTGGAAGACACTGTTTACTTTGACATTCAGGTGGTGGAACGCCCGCGTTTAAGCTCATTTGAACTTAACGGACTAACCAAATCTCAGAAGACTGATATTACTGAGAAACTGAATTCAAAATCAGGGAAAACGATTATCAATGAGAATACTTACAATAGTACCACCAGTACAATAAACAAGTACCTCGCAGAAAAGGGATATTTTTTTACTAAGATAGAATACAAAACAAAGCCAGATCCTAATATGGAAAACGGGGTTGTTTTGCAGGTTTTTGTAGATAGAGGCCGTAAGGTTAAAGTCCATGAGGTATTATTTACGGGCAACAAAGATTTCAAAACATCTCAACTGCGTAAATATCTGAAGAAAACCAAGCAGCAGGCATTTTACAAAGTATTTGGTTCTGGTAAATTCAGCAAGGAGAAATACGAAGAGGATAAGGAAAAGCTGATTGCTAAAATGCAGGAAAAAGGTTACCGTGATGCGGTAATCATCAAGGATACTACGTATAAATACAATGAAAAATCTATAGGTGTTAAAATAGATCTTTATGAAGGACCTAAATATTATGTTGGTAATATTAGCTGGACCGGAAATGCAAAATATGCTACAAAGGATTTAACAAAAGTATTAGGTATAGAAAAGGGTGAGATTTTCAGCGAGGAGAAGTTGAATGTTAAATTGCACGGTAATGGTGCTGAAAGTGATGACGTATCAAGTATATATCTGAACGATGGTTACCTGACTTTCAACGTTGAGCCTGTACAAACAAAAATTTACAATGACACGGTAGATCTGGAAATCAGAATCTATGAAGGGCCGCAATACACCAACAACAGGATTACGGTAAAAGGTAATACCATTACAAATGACCGGGTAGTATTACGTGAGGTACGTACAAAACCAGGAGATAAATTCTCTAAAGAAGCACTGGTACGTACAGTAAGGGATCTTGGACAGTTAGGGAACTTTGATGAATCTAAAACTGTACCTACGCCTAAACCGAACCCTTCTGATGGTACTGTTGATATTGAATATGCTGTAGAAGAAAAACCTTCTGATCAGGTGGAGTTATCTGGTGGTTTTGGTGGTGGCCGTGTAATCGGTACTATCGGATTAACATTTAACAACTTCTCTTTAAGAAATATTCTGAACCCTAAAGCTTATCGCCCGCTTCCAAAAGGAGATGGGCAGAAATTGAGTTTGCGCGGTCAAACAAATGGTAAATACTACCAGTCTTACAGTTTCTCTTTCTCAGAGCCATGGTTAGGTGGAAAGAAACCGGTTAGTTTTGGTTTAAGTGCTTTTACTTCGTTGCAGTCGAATAATATTGAGGGTATAGGTGGTACAAAGATTCGTTTGAATGGTGTTACTGTCAGTTTAGGTAGAAAGTTGAACTGGCCGGATAACTATTTCCAGTTGGTTCACTCCATCAATGCACAGCAATATATACTTAATAATTATCAGGGTTATCTGTTTAGTACCGGTACTTCGTACAACTTTAACTTAACACAAGAATTTAGCAGGGATTCGAGGAATTCACCGATTTTCCCTACAGAAGGTTCGTATTTCAAATTCACTATCCAGGCTACGCCACCATATTCATTACTTAATAACACGAACTATGCAACAGCATCAGACAAACAACGTTATAGGTTCACTGAATATCACAAATGGAAATTTGAAGGACAGTGGTTCCAGAGATTAGCGGGTAAGTTTGTGGTTAAAGCTCAGGCTCAGTTTGGCTTCTTGGGCTTGTATAACAAAGCTGTTGGTCAGTCTGCATTTGAGAGGTTTAAATTAGGTGGAGATGGTATGCAGGGATTTGACTTCCTTCAGGGATCTGAATTGATTACAATGCGTGGTTATGCTAATAATGTGGTTATCCCGGTTGGAGCGGATGTGAATACAGCGAGACAATCTGGTAGTCCGATCTTCAGTAAATATGTAATGGAATTACGTTATCCAGTTATCGCTAGTCAGTCGGCTACAGCTTATCTGATAGGTTTTGCAGAGGGTGGAAATACATGGAACAAGTTCGCTGATTTCAATCCTTTTAACGTTAGAAGGTCCGCAGGTATTGGAGCTAGAATATTTTTACCGATATTTGGAATGTTGGGTATAGATTACGGACATGCGTTTGATAACATTCCTGGAATTACTGATGCTAAACAAAACTTTACATTCAGTATTGCTCAGCAATTGGGAGGATTTAATTAATAGAGATTATGAAAAAAATTATTTTAATAGGATTTTTAGTTTTTGCAGGATTTGGCGCTTTTGCACAGAAGTTTGCCTATGTGGATACAGAATATATTCTTAAAAATTTACCAGAATATAAGTCATCCCAAAACCAGCTGAACGTTTTGTCTCAGCAATGGCAGAAAGATGTTGATGCTAACTTTACAGCAATCGATAAAATGTATAAAGCCTATCAGGCTGATCAGGTTTTATTGACAGACGATATGCGTAAACGCAGAGAGAACGATATTATTGAAAAAGAGAAAGAGGCTAAAGAATTTCAGCGTCAGAAATTTGGTCCGGATGGAGAGCTTTTCCAGACACGCACTAAATTGCTGAAACCGATTCAGGATAAAGTGACTGCAGTGATTGCTGATCTTGCCAAGTCTAAATTTCTTGATTTCATTTTTGACAAAAGCAGTGAAGCTACAATGATGATTTATTCCAGTAGCAATTATGACCTGAGTAATGATGTTATCATTAAATTAGGTTATAAACCAGGGACAGTTAAATAAACACACATAAATAAATTTAAAACCATTATTAAGAACAATAGAAATGAGAAAGTTAATTAACGTATTTTTTGTAGCAGCTGGCTTATTGTTTACTGCTAATGTTGCCAGTGCCCAACAAAAAATTGCACACTTAGATTCTGAATCAATTTTTGCAAGTATGCCTGAAGCAAAAACCGCTACAGCTTCTCTGGAAACTCTTCAGAAACAAAAACAAGCTGAAATTGAAAAAATGCAAGCAGAATACACTACTAAGTATGAAGCTGCTGTTGCAAAAAACAAAACATTGAGCGAAGCCAATAAAGAAATTGTTGGTAAAGAATTACAAGCAATGGGTGTTGAATTAGATGATATGAAAAAACGTATCGGTGAAGCAACTCAAAAAGCACAACAAGATATCGCTACTAAACAAGGCGAACTATTGGCTCCATTAAACACTAAATTCATCACAGCGGTTAAAGCCGTATCTAAAGAAAAAGGATACGCTTACGTATTTGATATCTCTTCACAACAAGGTGCAAACAATCTGTTGGCATGGGAAGGTGGTGATGATGTTACTGCCGCTGTTAAAGCTAAATTAGGTATCTCAGCAACTGCTGCAGCACCAAAAAAATAGTCTTAAAAAAATGTTAAATTGCGGGGCCGGGATATATATCCCGGCCCCGTTTTTTTGTTATGATGCATAAAAAATCTATAGGAATTTTTGATTCAGGGTATGGCGGGTTAACCGTATTTAAGGCAATTGCCAATAAACTTCCTGATTACAACTATATCTACCTGGGAGATAATGCCCGCGCTCCTTATGGCGACCATTCTTACGAAACAGTTTATCAGTATACACTGGAGTGTGTGGAATGGTTATTTGAGCAGGGCTGTCCCCTGGTTATTCTGGCCTGTAATACGGCATCGGCTAAAGCGCTGCGTACTATTCAGCAAAAAGTATTGCCGGTAAAGTATCCACACCATCGCGTGTTGGGTGTTATAAGGCCCACAGCAGAAGTAATAGGAAACTATACTGCTTCTGGTAAGATTGGTGTAATGGGGACGAGAGGGACGATCAATTCTGAGTCTTATCTGATAGAGATCCACAAGTTTTTTCCTGAACTTGATGTGGTTCAGCAAAGCTGCCCTATGTGGGTACCCTTAATTGAGAACAACGAACATCTGGAGGAAGGGGCTGATTATTTTGTAAAGGAATATTTGGAACAGTTACTGGAAAAATCTCCGGATATTGATGCCATACTTCTGGCCTGTACTCATTATCCTTTACTGATTCCAAAAATCAGTAAGTTATTGCCCGAGGGTTTTAAACTGATTGCACAGGGGGAGATCGTGGCAGATAGTTTATCGGTGTATCTGGTTAACCATACTGAAATAGAAAAGCAGCTGAACAAGGACAGAGAAAAACAATTTTTTACTTCCGGGGATCACCTGGTCTTCGATAAAAATGCTTCTATATTCTTTGATAAAGAAGTGATGTCTGAACAAATAAATCTTAAGATTTAGGTTTTTATTTTAGAATTAAATTACGATATAGCAGGCTGTTCTTGCGCCTTGAAGGCGCTTAAAATGATTGTTTTTTGATAAGTCAGAATAATGAAAGATTATATTTCTTTCTAGGTTCTGATTATTATTAACGGTAAATTTGCCGCTCAATTAACACACAATGAGCGATCAGATCAAACACGAATGCGGAATTGCCTTTATCCGTCTCTTAAAACCTCTCTCATATTATCAGGAAAAGTACGGTACTGCGCTTTATGGCTTAAACAAGCTATATCTTCTGATGGAGAAACAACACAACAGGGGACAGGATGGAGCTGGGATTGCAACGATTAAATTGGATGTAAAACCGGGACACCGCTACATTAGCCGTTACCGATCGATGGCACAAAATGCTGTCGCAGATATCTTCGGATACGTACACAACAAATTTGTCGACATCCAGAATGATACTCCTGAGTTGATGCAGGATGCAGAGTGGTTAAAACAAAATGTTAGTTTCATTGGAGAGGTTTTGTTAGGACACCTTCGTTATGGTACTCACGGACAGAATAGCATAGAAAACTGCCATCCATTTTTACGTCAAAATAACTGGATGACACGTAATCTGGTAATTGCTGGTAACTTCAACATGACGAACGTTGATGAATTGCTTGAACAACTATATGAGCTTGGTCAGCATCCAAAAGAGCAGGCAGATACAGTTACTGTTCTGGAAAAAATCGGTCATTTCCTGGATGATGAAAACCAGGAGTTATTTGATACTTATAAAAAAGAAGGACTCTCTAATGTAGAGATTACACAAAAAATATCCAACAATCTTAATATCGGTAATATTCTTCGCCGCTCTGCAAAAACATGGGATGGAGGATATGCTATTTCTGGTATCGTAGGTAACGGAGATGCGTTTATATTGCGTGATCCATCGGGAATAAGACCAGCATATTTTTATCAGGATGATGAGATTGTTGTTGCTGCCTCTGAGCGCCCTGCAATCCAGACCGCATTTAACGTTCCTTTCAACAGTGTTCAGGAGATTAAACCAGGACATGCATTGATCGTTAAAAAAGACGGCACTGTTTCACAGGAAATTTTCAGGGAGCCTCAGGAAAAAAGAGCTTGTTCTTTTGAACGTATCTATTTCTCCCGTGGCAGTGATGCAGAAATCTATAAAGAAAGAAAACATTTAGGAGAGTTATTGATTCCACAGGTATTGGGAGCTGTAAATTCTGATCTTAAAAACACTGTTTTTTCTTTCATTCCCAATACTGCGGAAATTTCATTCTACGGTATGGTGGAAGGTTTACACCAGCATATTAAAAAGGTACAGAAAGATACTTTAATTGAACGCAAGGAAAGCCTGACAGATACTGAGCTGGATGAATTGTTATCGATGTCTCCACGCGTAGAGAAGTTGGCTATTAAAGATGTAAAACTACGTACGTTTATTACTGCTGACGCTGATCGTAAAGAAATGGTAGCGCATGTTTATGACACTACGTATGGGGTAATTAAAAACCATACTGATACCTTGGTAGCTGTTGATGACTCTATTGTGAGAGGTACTACACTTAAACAAAGTATCATTAAGATCATCGATAGATTACAACCTAAAAAGATTATCATCGTTTCTTCTGCACCGCAAATCCGCTACCCGGATTGTTACGGTATAGATATGTCCAAGATGGGACAGTTTGTTGCTTTTGAAGCGGCGATACAATTGTTAAAAAAACGCGGACTGGAGCATATCATTGAAGAAGTTTATCAGAAATGTAAAGCTTCCCTGCTTTTGCCGAAGGAAGAGATTGTGAATCATGTGAAGGATATCTACAGACCTTTCAGACAAGAGGAGATATCAGCACAGATTACCAAAATCATTACACCAGAGGGTACCAATGCAGAGGTAGAAGTGATTTATCAGACTTTGGATAATTTACATGTTGCTTGTCCGAATCATACAGGGGATTGGTATTTCTCAGGTAACTATCCAACACCTGGTGGTAACAAAGTAGTAAACAAAGCTTTTGTGAACTGGAAAGAAGGTAACAACCAGAGAGCGTACTAGTAAATACGCTGAATCATATAGCAGGCTGCAATCGAAGATTGCGGCCTTTTTTATTTATAGTATTTGATCACTACCTCGATAAATAACCTGATTGCAAAAATGATAATCACGCAGCCGGCAATCCTGTTTAATACCCGGATATTCTTCTCCTTAATCTTGTAACGGAGTTTGGCAGCATAAAATGTTTTAAGAAAGTCAACGAATAGCTGTGTAGCCATCGCCACGATAAAGAATACAACCTTCTCCGCCATCTCATAATGCAACTGTCCCGAAACAATACCACCGACCATGATCCAGAACATGAGCGTGGTAGGGGATAACAGACACATCAGGAAACCTTTGATAATATATCCGCGCTTACGGACCTTGATGATTTCTGAGGTCTCGTAATTCACTTTCACTTTATTGATCAGATAATAGAGGCCTACTCCCAATAAGAATAAACCACCTATGATGCCGATATAAATATTATATGTGGAATTGTAATCTACAAACTGGGAGCTGAAGATCGTCAGACTAATAAAGATGATGTCACTCAGGATAACACCTATTGCTAAAGAAAAACCTGCTTTGAAGCCCTTTTCAATACTGGTCTTTATCATGGAAAAAAAGACGGGCCCGGTTAAAAACGAAAACAAAATACCCGCACCAATCCCTTGTAATATTGCTTCAATCATTAAATGTCACATATGTTTGGCGCTAATATCCGATTTTATACCTTAAATACGCCTATTTTTTTTCCTTCATTTATTGTGCATATTGCAAACTTTTACATACAGTTTATTTTATCTATGTTTATGCGCTTCAAATAGAGCGTTAACAATTTTATGGGACAACAAACAAAACAAAATTACGGGACTGCGTTGTATTCAATCATCACAGTATTCTTTTTCTGGGGCTTTGTAGCTGCATCCAATGGTATATTCATCCCATTTTGCAAGACTTATTTCCACCTCACCCAATTTGAATCTCAACTGATAGATTTTACTTTTTATGGAGGTTATTTTATTGGGTCTTTGATTCTATATTTTGCTTCTCAGGCGAGCAGAGTCGACATTCTTAATAAAATAGGCTATAAAAAAGGGATCATAGCCGGATTGGTAATTTCAGCCGTAGGTGCTTTATTAATGGTTCCTGCAGTACATTCAGGTTCTTTTGCTTTTATCCTTGTTGCTTTTTTTGTTATCGCAATTGGATTTTCTTTGCAGCAGACCGCTGCCCAGCCATTTGTTGTGGCCCTGGGTGCACCTGAAAGCGGAACACACCGCTTAAATCTGGCCGGGGGATTAAATAACTTTGGTGGTTTAATGGGACCTGTAATTGTAAGTATCGTCTTATTCGGCTCTGCCAGCGATGCTGTTCCTAAAATAGTAGAAATATCTTCCATCACAACTTTATACTACGCACTTGCAGGGCTATTTTTATTAGTAGCTGTCTTTTATGCAATCACTAAATTACCTGATGTAACCAGTACGGAGAAAATAGAAGCAAGTCCTAAATCCAATGGTCCTTTAGTGGTCATGATAGTTGGATTCTTAGTGGTTTTGGCTGCACAGCCTTTATCCAAAATGACCGGACTGGCAGAAGCTAACTTTGTATATTCTTCGCTGGTATTTATCATAGGCTCCCTGATCTATGTTTATCTTAAAAAGAAGGAGAATCTAAACCAATGGGGAGCAATGCAGTATCCTCAACTCATTCTGGGCATGATTGCCTTATTTACTTACGTAGGTGTAGAAGTAACTATTCAGAGTAATTTAGGGGCCTTGCTGCAACTGGAAAATTTTGGTGGTTATGCTGAATCCAGTATCAAGCCTTTTATTGCGCTGTATTGGGGAAGTATGATGATAGGTCGCTGGACGGGTGCAGTAAGTGCATTTGATTTGAGTAAAACGACTAAAAACATATTGACCGTTATCGTGCCTTTTGTAGCTTTTGGTGTGATCCTGCTGGTTAACCACTTTACAGGGACAAATGTAGATAACTTATATATCTATGCGATTTGTGTTGCTGTTCTCGTTGTCGGATTTTTTATTGGTCAGGAAAAACCGGCAAAAACACTAGCCATATTTGCTACGCTTGGGGTGGTGTCTATGGTCATAGGATTATTTACTACAGGAATTGTTGCCACCTTGGCATTTATTAGCGGGGGACTCTGCTGTTCTATCATGTGGCCGTCTATCTTTGCCCTGTCGATCACCGGTTTGGGTAAGTATACCAGTCAGGGTTCTTCATTTTTAATTATGATGATTTTAGGCGGGGCAATCCTTCCGCCTGTTCAGGGTAAATTGGCAGATACACATGGTATTCACAGTTCCTATATTATTCCTGCCATCGGATTTGTTTACCTGATCTTTTTTGCCTGGAAAGTAAGCGGTGTACTGAAAAAGCAAGGAATTAATGTAGAAGCTATTGAAGCTGAAGGAGGACATTAATTTAATGAAGATTAAACCTGGTTTCGACCATATTTATATGAATTTAGCTGTCGACCTGGCTGCCCGCTCGCATTGCGTGAGGGCCCAGGTCGGCGCTGTTTTAACAAAAGATACCCGTATCATCTCTATAGGTTATAACGGGCCACCTGCCGGGACACATAACTGCGATGAGGAATGGCCTGAGACAGGATGTGACCGGGATTCCCGCGGAAGCTGTTCACTCGCCCTGCATGCAGAAGAGAATGCCATCCTTTACGCTACCAAAAACGGATCCAGACTGGATGGATCAACACTGTATACCACCTTGTCTCCCTGCATCGCCTGTGCCAGGTTAATCCTGTCCTCAGGCATCAAATATGTCATATTTAAGGACTCCTATGCAGCCTATAAGGGTTTGGCAAGTGATGAAGGTGTGGATTTCTTAAAAAGATTCGGTGTTGAAGTGAATAAATACTAACTTTGGCCATGCTAGAAAAAATCATCATTATCGATTTTGGATCTCAATTTACACAATTGATAGCCCGTAGGGTACGAGAATTGAATGTTTATTGTGAGATACATCCATTTAATAATATTCCGGAGACCTTATCAGACGTTAAAGGTATCATATATTCAGGTAGCCCTTACTCTGTGCTTCAGGAAGATGCCCCTCAAATTGATTTAAAGCGCTTTCACAACAATTATCCTGTACTGGCGGTATGTTATGGTGCGCAGTATCTTGCACAGCAGTCTGGCGGTCAGGTACATGCTTCGTCTTCCCGTGAATATGGAAGGGCGAATCTGAATTTTATCAATACAGAAAACAAACTCTTAAAAAATATAGGATTAGGCTCACAGGTATGGATGTCACATGGTGATACGATTACTGTTGTACCAGAATCTTTTGAGATCATAGCAAGTACTGACAGTGTAAAGGTTGCAGCCTTCCAGGTGAAGGACTCTTCTACTTATGCTATTCAGTTTCACCCTGAAGTAACGCACAGTACTGATGGTAAACAACTACTGGAAAACTTTTTGGTAGATATCTGTGGTTGTGCCCAGTCATGGACACCTGATGCATTTGTAGAAACTACTATTGCAGACCTGCAGGCGAAATTAGGAAATGATAAAGTAGTCCTTGGTCTTTCAGGTGGTGTAGATTCCAGCGTAGCAGCTATATTGCTTCACAAAGCTATCGGGAAAAACCTGCATTGCATTTTTGTTGATAACGGACTGCTGCGTAAAGATGAATATGAAGCTGTTTTAGAACAATACAAACATTTAGGATTAAATATAAAAGGTGTAGATGCGAAAGACAGGTTTTTGAGTCAGCTTGCTGGTCTTAAAGATCCTGAATTGAAACGTAAAGCTATAGGACGTGTATTTATTGAAGTCTTTGATGATGCAGCACATGAGGTGCAGGATGTGAAATGGCTTGCTCAGGGAACTATTTATCCTGACGTAATTGAGTCGATTTCTGTAAAAGGACCTTCTGCAACTATTAAATCTCACCATAACGTTGGTGGTTTACCTGATTTCATGAAATTGAAGGTAGTTGAGCCATTAAATACTTTGTTTAAGGATGAAGTGAGACGAGTGGGTAAGTCATTAGGCCTGGCTGATTTTATCTTAGGTCGCCATCCTTTCCCGGGACCAGGCCTGGCTATCAGAATCCTGGGTGATGTAACTGCAGAAAAAGTTGCTATTTTGCAGGAAGCAGACGCGATTTATATAAACAATTTGAGAGAAGCGGGGTTATATGATCAGGTTTGGCAGGCTGGAGCAATCTTTTTACCTGTTCAGTCTGTAGGAGTAATGGGTGATGAACGTACTTACGAGAATGTGATTTGCCTTCGCGCTGTAGAATCTGTGGATGGTATGACTGCCGATTGGTGTCATTTGCCTTACCCTGTACTTGCGAAAATTTCCAATGAAATCATCAATAAAGTAAAAGGTATAAACCGGGTTGTATATGATATTAGTTCAAAACCACCCGCTACAATTGAGTGGGAATAGAATATTAAGTTTTTTGTTGATCTGTTTTTGTCTGGGTGCTTGTTCACCCAGGACAAAAACGGGTAAACAACCTCAAAAAGTCGTCCTGAAAAAAGACGACCCTGCTAGTAAAAACACTCCCAGGAAACTCACCGAAGCCAATATTTCATTATTGCTTCCTTTCAATGTTAATCAGCAGAAAGTACATTCTGGTAGTAAGGCCGAGGTAGAAAAATCTGCTATGGCGATTGATTTTTATCAGGGTTTTAAAATGGGCTTAGATTCGGCCGCCGCTTCAACCGGACTGGATTTCAGGTTGAAGGTGCTGGATACTAAAGATAATGCCGTTCAGATCAGTAATCTGATTAAAGGCGGGCAGCTCAATGGCAGTGACCTGATTGTGGGACCTGTATTTCCGGATGGAATAAAGTTTATCACTAATTATTCCATTGCAAATCATTTACCTGTCATCTCTCCGCTGGCAGCGTCTCATCCAGATGAATTTAACAATCCCAACCTGATTTCGGTAGTTAATAATATTGAACTGCATGCTAAAAAAATAGGTGATTATATCAGAAGAGCATACAATTCTCAAAATACCATTGTGGTTCTGATTAATCCGAAAAAGTCTACTGATGAAGTGATGGCCGTGCCTTTAAGAAAATATTTTCAGGAAGGAAAAGGAATAGCTTATAAATTTCAGGAATACAGTTCTGTTTATACGATGGAAACCAAACTCCTTGCAGATAAACAATACGTTGTATTAATGTCTACCGCCGACCGTCAGTTTGTTGTTGCTACGTTAGATAAACTAGCAAAAATGAAGAGTAAAGGACTGCAGGTAAGTTTATTTGGTCACCCTAACTGGGTAAAGCAAAATTATAATACAGATAAACTCCAATTGCTGAATACCAGAATTACCTCGTCGTACTATATCAATTATAAGAGCAGTGAAGTGATCAGGTTTATCAAGGCTTACCGTAAGCTCAACAATTTTGAGCCTGGAGAGTATGCCTTTAAAGGTTTTGACATTGGGTTTTATTTTGGTACAGTATTCTCCAGATATGGATATAGTTATCTTAAATACCTGCCTGCTGAAAAATATACTGGATTACACAACTCTTTCTCCTTTATTAAGGACGAGAGATTAGGTTATATCAATACCAGTTTAATCTTGCTTGAATACAAAAATTATGCACTTAAACCAATAGAATGAGAATAGAGCATCAGATCCGTTCCTTTGAACAGGCATTCGAAAATTATGATGGTAAATTGCCATTGCATAGATTTTTGGTCGGTTACTTTAAGCAGCATAAACAAATGGGATCATCCGACAGGCGTTGGGTAACACGATACCTTTACAGTTACTTCCGGTTGGGTAAAGCCTTGAAAAATGAAGTTCGTCTATTGCGACTGGCTATTGCAGATTTCCTGTGTAATCAAACCATGAGTTTAATGATTACGGAGTATCTGCCAGATTTGGCGGATCAGATTATGCTGCCAGTTCAGGCGAAAATTGCACTGATTGAAGATAGATATCCATTATTTGATCTGGCTGATGTCTTTCCTTTTGAAGCCGAATTGTCTGATACTATTGTAAAGACTGATTTTTTACAGTCGTTTTTCATTCAGCCTGATTTATTCATCCGTGTTTTGCCGGCAGAACATAAAAAAATTGTAGAGCAGCTGACAACCGAAGAGGTTCAGGTAAGGGAGATCAGTGAACATACACTGGCTTTGCCAAATGGAACTAAACTGGAAAAACTAATTCCTGAAGCTAAATTTTACCAGGTGCAGGATTTGTCGTCGCAAAAAACAGGAGAATTCTTTGATCCTAGGCCCTATGACTATTGGTGGGACTGTTGCGCTGCGTCAGGAGGTAAATCTCTATTGTTGCACTCCATAGAGCCTAAAATCCAATTGCTTGTCAGTGATGTAAGAGAGAATAGCCTGCATAACCTGGATGATCGGTTTTTATCGGCCGGACTAAAAAAGTATCAGAAAAAGGTGCTGGATCTGCTGCAGAATAATGACCTGGAAATGCATCATTATGAATTCGATGGAATTATATTAGATGCGCCATGTTCAGGATCTGGTACCTGGGGAAGGACACCAGAAATGCTTTACCATTTTGAAACGCACAAGATAGCTTACTTCTCTAATCTGCAACGAAACATAGCTTCCAATGTAGTTAAATATTTAAAACCGGGAAAGCCGTTGATTTATATCACCTGTTCTGTTTTTAAAGAAGAGAATGAGCAGGTAATTGATCATCTGATCAATCGTCTTCCGTTAAAGTTAGAAGCGATGGAAACTATTAAAGGTTACAACGACAAGGCCGATACCATGTTTATTGCACGCCTGATCAGACAGGAAGGTTAAAGTCCTGTATTGTTACGGAATAACTTGATGGCGATAGCCAGCAGGATTACTCCAAAAGCCTTTCTTAATACATTTAAGCCCGATTTGCCGAAAAGCTTTTCGAGGCGTTCTGTATTTTTAAGCACAATGTAAACAAATATGATGTTGATTACGATGCCCACTACTATATTCTGTGTGGCATATTCTGTTTTCAGAGAGAGCAGGGTCGTCATTGTCCCTGCACCTGCAATCAGTGGAAAAGCAAGTGGTACAATAGAAACTGTTTCCGGAGCTTCCTCTTTAAAAATGGTTAAGCCCAATACCATTTCCATTGCAATGAAAAAAATCACCAGCGATCCTGCTATAGCGAAGGACTCCACATCGAGGCCAATTACTTTTAACAGGGTCTCACCCGCAAAAAGGAAGATAATCATGAGTGTGGCCGCTACTAATGTGGCCTTTTCTGATTCTATATGACCTGCCTTACGTCTTAATTCAATCACAACAGGTATAGAACCTAAGATGTCAATGATGGCAAACAAGACCATTGACGTAGAAAGTATCTGGCTAAAATTGAATTCCATATTGCATCATTTTTATGCAAATGTAGAATTATTTGGCAATAAAAAAGCCACTCCTGAGAGTAGCTTTTTTATTAAATTTTAAATAAGATTTGAAGCAGATTATTTCAATGAATTATTGTACTCATTTCTTATTTTACTATGTCTTTTACCATATGCATAATAGATAGCTATACCCAATGCCATCCAGATTGCTAAACGCTCCCAGCTTACAATTGGTAAAGAAGCCATCATCAAAACGCAAACGATAATACCAAGAATTGGAACAAGAGGTACCAATGGTGTGCGGAAAGGTCTTACCAAATCAGGATCAGACTTTCTGAGGATCAATACACCTATGCATACCAGGGAGAATGCAAATAATGTACCTATACTCACCATATGGCCTAAATCAGATACAGGCACAAATCCTGCAAAAATACTTACAAAAACCATGAACATTAAATTGGTTTTCCATGGTGTCTGGTTTTTCTTGTGCAGATCAGAGAATACTTTCGGTAATAGTCCGTCTTTACTCATGCTGTAAAAAACACGGCTCTGGCCTAATAACATCACGAGGATTACTGATGTATAACCGGCAAGAATGGCAACAATCAAAAATTTATTTAAGAAAGTATAACCTGTTTGTGCAAATGCAGTGGCAACTGGTTTCGCATCACCAGCAAATTTGGTGTAGTTTTCCAGACCTGTCATTACATAAGAGAACAGTACATATAATAATGTACAAACAACCAGGGAACCGATGATCCCGATTGGCATACCCTTTTGTGGATTTTTAGCTTCCTGAGCAGCTGTACTTACAGCATCAAAGCCAATAAACGCAAAGAATACCACACCTGCACCACGCAAAATACCGCTGATACCGAAATGGCCGAATTCATCACTGGTGAAAAATTCCATAAATCCTTTCGTGCCGGATTTTACGGCTTCTTCTCCTAAGTTAACCGGAATGAATGGCGTATGGTTTGCCGGATTGATGAAACCCCATCCCAGTGCAATAAATACCAATACTACGGCTACTTTAACAATTACAAGGATGTTGTTTACTGCTGAAGAGTCTTTTGTACCTCTCATCAGTAATAGCGAAAGCAGACAAACGATTACAATAGCAGGCAGGTTAATCATACCACCAGCATTGGTCATTGTTCCGTTCACATCTACTTTGTCCCACGGACCGTGCAATAAGGTACCAGGGAAGTGAACGCCGAATCCTTCAATGAACTGAGAAAAATACTGAGACCAGCTGGCAGCAACAGTTGCCGCACCCAGGGCATACTCCAATACTAAATCCCATCCGATGATCCAGGCCATAAATTCGCCCATTGTAGCATAAGAATAAGTATACGCACTACCCGCTACAGGAATCATTGAAGCAAATTCAGCATAACAAAGACCTGCGAAACCACAACCAACTGCAGCAACAATAAATGAGAGTATTACGGCGGGACCTGCATTATCTGCGGCAGCGATACCAGTTAGTGAGAATAAACCCGCACCTATAATTGCTCCAACGCCTAAGGCAACTAAATTGAAACTTGTTAAAGAGCGATGTAATGTACCCTCACCACTTTCATTAGCCTCCGCTAATAATTGTGGAATAGATTTTTTGAATAACATAAGTTAGTTTGATAGTTAAGTTTTTATGTATTTTTTGTTTTGGATGAATTCAATTTCAAACCTAATTAAAATTATTATAAAAATAAAAGGGATTTCTCACAAGAATCCCTTTTATTACTAACAATAATACATAATTACTAATAATTTGTCAGTGTATCGGTGATATTCTTCAGCGTATCCGTTTTTTGGACACCTAAAGCGTTAGTATGTTTAAGAATACTGATCTCTCTGCGTACTTCTGTGTTTCCTTCCTTCACAATACTTACTGCAATGTGCGGAGCGATGATTAAAGAGACAATAGACATAAGTTTAATGAGGATATTCATGGATGGGCCGGAGGTATCTTTAAACGGATCACCTACCGTATCCCCGGTAACAGAAGCTTTGTGTGGTTCGGATCCTTTATATTCCATTACACCATTAATAAGTACTCCTTTTTCGAATGATTTTTTTGCATTATCCCATGCGCCGCCTGCATTGGATTGAAAAATGCCCATCAGCACGCCGGCAACTGTTACCCCTGCCAGCAATCCGCCTAAAACTTCAGGACCAAATATAAAGCCTATTACTATAGGTACAACGATAGCAATTGCACCAGGCAGCATCATTTCCCTGATGGAAGCATCTGTAGAGATGGCAACGCATTTTTCATATTCAGGTTTTGCCTTATATTCCATAATTCCCGGTATTTCTTTAAACTGACGCCGTACTTCCTGCACCATGGCCATCGCTGCACGCCCCACCGCCGAAATACAAAGGGAAGAAAATATGAAGGGAATCATACCACCTACAAACAAACCGGCCAGTACATCAGCTTTGTAGATATCTATGGAGGTAATCCCCGATATACCTGCAAATGCTGCGAATAATGCGAGGGAAGTTAGGGCCGCTGAAGCGATTGCAAATCCTTTCCCTGTCGCCGCAGTGGTGTTTCCGACCGCATCCAGGTTATCTGTTCGCTCTCTTACTTCTTTCGGCAGACCGCTCATTTCTGCAATACCGCCTGCATTATCTGCAATAGGACCAAAAGCATCGATTGCCAATTGCATCGCTGTAGTGGCCATCATCCCAGCTGCAGCAATAGCTACACCGTAAAAGCCTGCAAAATAATAGGATCCATAGATGCCCGCTGCCAGCACTAATATAGGAAGGACAGTGGATTCCATGCCGACAGCCAATCCACCAATAATGTTGGTCGCATGCCCGGTTGAGGATTGGTTAATAATGGATTGTACAGGCCGTTTGCCCATAGCAGTATAGTATTCAGTGATAAAACTCATTAGGGTGCCTACTAGAAGTCCGACTAGTATAGAGTAATAAACAGCATTTGGTGTGAAGGCAAAACCGCGAATAGACATTACCGGTGGTAATAACCATTGTACGGCAAAATAGGCAGCGACTGCAGTAAGTAAAATGGAAAGCCAGTTGCCTATATTTAAAGCTTTTTGTACGCTGTCAGTCTCTTTGTTGATTTTCACAAATACAGATGCAACAATGGAAAAGATAAGTCCCAGGCCAGCAATCAGCATTGGCAATAACACTGGTGCCATACCGCCGAAATTGTCAACAGATACAATTTCCTGCCCCAACACCATGGTCGCCAATATTGTAGCCACATAGGAACCAAATAAATCTGCTCCCATACCCGCTACATCTCCAACATTATCCCCAACATTATCTGCAATAGTAGCCGGATTTCTCACGTCATCTTCAGGGATGCCCGCTTCTACTTTTCCTACCAGGTCGGCCCCCACATCTGCAGCCTTGGTATAAATACCACCGCCAACTCTGGCAAACAGTGCAATACTTTCTG